>X431_Quagga__coassemble_68_pt1 | contig 23521 bp, 16 predicted proteins | sample X431_Quagga__metabat2_low_PE_006 | metagenome-assembled genome bin X431_Quagga
TGGTCGGCGGTCACCATGGCGCCGCTGATGCCCTGGCCGTAAAGTTTCTTCACGCCGTAGCCGAGAATGGAGCAGTAGTAAAGGTCGAAGGCGCAGGGATCGACACAGCGGATTTCGTAGCCTATCTCCACAGGGCGGCTCTTCACGTTGAGGCCGAGCTGCTTGAGTCTGTCTTGCAGCAACATGTTGAAGATGTGTGCTTTACTCACATTGCCGAGTTCCGGATGCCCGTGGTCGTCGTATGTGAAGTTGACGCCGGAATTCTTGATTTCTTCATCTGACATGAAATGGAAGACACCTTCGCTGATGATGACGACGCCGTAGTTGACGCCGATCATCTTGCGTTTTATTATCGCACTGATTACCAGACGTAAAATCTTGTCGAACGTGACTTCTGTGCTGCGGAACATCTCCGGTATGATGATCATCGGGTAGTGACATGCCGCGCCCATCGCGAAGGCGAGGTGTCCGGCCTCACGCCCCATGGCCGAGACGACGAACCAGTTGCCGCTCGTGCGCGCGTCTTCATAAACGGTCTGCGAGATCTTCACGCCGGCTTCCTTGGCGGAATAATAACCGAACGTGGGACTGCCCTCCGGCAATGGAAGGTCGTTGTCGATGGTCTTCGGGACATGGATGTTCTGGACCTCCACGTTGTTGGCTTTCAGGAACTTGGAGATGCGGTTGGCCGTCGAAGCGGTGTCATCGCCGCCGATGGTCACGAGGAGCTTCACGTTGTTTTTCACGAAGAAATCGGTGTTGAACTCATCATCTTTTGGCTTATAACGGCTCATCTGCAACGCCGAACCGCCCATCTTCATGATTTGGTCGGCATAGAAGAAGTCGATGTCAACGGTCCTCGGATTCGGCTTGAAGAGGTTCTTGTAGCCTTCATGAAGCCCGATGACACGGTAGTTGTCTTTCAGAAACGTCTTGGCGACTGTGCTGATCACAGTGTTGATGCCAGGTGCCGGGCCGCCGCCCGCGAGTATTACTATTGATTGCATACCTTTTAGTTTGTAAAGTTAAAAGCTTGTGAAGTTTCAAAGTTGCAAAAGTAAAAAATTTTTTGATGTCGTTTGATAAATTTAATTATTTTTGCAAGATTTAAAAATAACGCTTGGAATAACGTATGTATAGCTTCATTTCGGGAACTGTAGTTGAGAAGAATCCTGCCTTTGTAGTACTTGACAATCAAGGCGTTGGGTATCTTATTAATATCACTTTGAGCACATTCACGGCGATAGGCGAGCAGGAGCGCGTGAGGCTTTTCGTGCATCTCGCGATACGTGAAGACGCACATCTGCTATATGGTTTTTACACCGAGCAGGAGCGTTCGCTGTTCTTACAGCTCATCACGGTGTCGGGCGTGGGCTGCAACACCGCCCGTCTTATCCTCTCATCGATGACGGTGAAGGAGGCCGTCGATGCCATCGCGACCAACAACATCAAGATGATACAGTCGGTGAAAGGCATCGGCGCAAAGACGGCACAGCGCATCATCGTTGACCTACACGACAAGGTCGGGAAGATGGACGTCGGCGTGAGCGAAAATTCACCGGCCGGATACAATACATTGAAAGATGAAGCGTTATCTGCTTTAATGGTCTTGGGCTTCAGCAAGACGAGCATCGAGAAGACTCTCGACAAACTCCTCAAGGAGATGGCGAACCCTTCGGTGGAAGACCTCATCAAAGAAGCTCTCAGACTCTTATGATTTTTGTTAATGATATGATTTTGAAAATGTTAAGATATATAATGACCGCATTCTTGCTCTGTGCTTGCTTTGTCACGCGGGCGCAGGTCGAAGGCGGCAACCCATACGAACAAGAACAAAACACTGGCATCGCGTTCCAAGACCCGCCGAATATCACAAGAACCATAGAGTACGACCCGACGACAGGACAGTACATCTTCATGAACAAAATCGGTGACTTCACCTACCGCGACCCATACACCATGACGCAGGAACAGTATTTCGAGTACTACCGCGACAAGGCGCTGCGCGACTACTGGAAGGAACGCCGCGACGCCACGATGGGCAACAACAACGGCAACCAGCTCATCCCGACGATTTACGTGGGCGGCAAGGTGTTCGACAAGATCTTCGGCAGCAACACCATCGACATCAAGCTGCAAGGCTCTGCCGACGTCACATTCGGATATAAGAACCAGAAACGCAAAGACCCGTCGCTGACGACGGCGCAGCAGAACACGTCGAACTTCGACTTCGACATGCACATGCAGCTCAGCGCATCGGCGAAGATAGGCGAGAAAATCAGCTTCAAGCTGAGCTATAACACCGAGACACAGTTCAGTTTCGAAAATAAGTTCACCCTGCGATACGAGGGCGATGAGGACGACATCCTGCAACTCCTCGAAGCCGGCGATGTCAGCATGCCGCTCAGCTCGTCGCTTATCACAGGCACACAGTCGCTCTTCGGCTTCAAGACAAAGCTGAAGTTCGGCAAGACCACCGTCACGGCGATAGCATCGTATCAGGAGAGCGAGACGCAGAACATCACGGTTAGCGGCGGCGCACTGAAACAGAAGTTCGACATCGAATGCGTCGATTACGAAGAAAACAGACACTTCTTCCTCAGCCAGTATTTCCGCGACCACTACGAAGAGGCACTCGCAAACCTGCCAACGGTGATGTCGAGCATCAACATCACCAAACTCGAGGTGTGGGTGACAAACACAAGCTCGTCGTACGACAACAACCGTAACATCGTGGCGTTCACCGACTTGGGCGAATATAACGAAGACTGGATCTACAACCACCACAAGGTGCATCCGAGCTACGGCACCAACAAGGAGTTCCCTGACAACGGCTCCAACAGCCTCCTCGACAACATGAACGTTGACCAGATCAGAAACCTCAACACCGTCACGACGTACCTCACTAACGAAGGCTACACTTCAGGCCTCGACTTCGAGAAGATTCAGAGAGCCAAGAAGCTGACGGCATCGGAATATTCATATAACCCCAAGTTGGGTTTCATCACCTTGAACATCTCGCTGAATTCAAACCAGTCGTTGGCCGTGGCATACCAGTACACCGTCATCGGGCAGGAGGGCGTGTTCCAGGTCGGTGAGTTCTCCGACCAGGGAATCGGCGAGCCTAACCTTCTGGTGGCCAAGCTGTTGAAGAGCACTACCGTCAACACCAAGATGCCGATGTGGGACTTGATGATGAAGAACGTCTATAACATGCATGCCTATCAGGTGTCGGGCAGCGAGTTCACGATGAACATCCTGTATCTCGGCAACAACAACGGTGTCGCCACCGGTTATTTCGCCGACGCCAAGGACGACGTGAAGGGACGCTCGCTGCTGAACCTCATGGGCATGGACCGTCTGAACAACCAGAACAACCCTGTTGACGGCGGTGACGGCATGTTCGACTTCATCAACGGGGCGGCGACGAACGGAGGTACCATCAACGCCTCGACGGGCCGTATCTATTTCACCGTTCTGGAGCCTTTCGGCGGACGTATCAGGGACATCTTCAGGGACGACCCCGTCCTGGCCGAGAAATACGCCTTCGACTCACTTTACACCACGACGAAGGTCATGGCGAAGCAATACGCCGAGAAGAACAAGTTCCGCATGGAAGGCAGCTACACCTCATCATCTGGCAGCGAGATCAACCTCAACGCGCTCAACGTGGAGCCGGGCTCAGTGACGGTGACAGCCGGCGGCATACCTCTCGTCGAGAACGTCGATTACACCGTTGACTACACCCTCGGCCGCGTGACCATCCTCAACGAGGCGCTCCTCAACTCGGGGACGGCCATCAACGTGTCGTTGGAGAACAACACCTCGATGTCAACGATGCGCAAGAACTACCTCGGGGCGCGTGTGGAACATGAGTTCAACCCTAACTTCATCGTCGGCGGTACCGTGCTTCATCTCTCCGAAAGGTCATACACCACCAAGGTCAACTACAGCAACGAACCTATCTCGAACACCATCTACGGCTTCGACATAAACTACCAGACCGAGTCGCAGTGGCTCACCGACGTGCTCGACAAACTGCCTCTCTACGAGACAAGCACGAAGTCGAGGATAACGCTTTACGGCGAGTTCGCGCAGTTCATCCAAGGCATCAACAAGGCGGCGGGACAGGATGTCGGGACGTCGTACATCGACGACTTCGAGGGCGCGAAATCGACCATCGACCTGCGTCAGTGGCATTACTGGCATCTGGCCAGCACGCCGCAGCACCAGTCGGCGCTCTTCCCGGAAGGCAACTCCGTGGGCATCGAGAACGGCTTCAACCGCGCCAAACTGTCATGGTTCATCGTCGATCAGTCGGTGTTCTACGACAGATACGGCAACCTGCTGCCACCTAACATCAACAACGACGAGCTGTCGGACAACCGCGTCCGTCAGGTGCTGCTGACCGAGATATACCCGAACCGCGACATCGAGTCGGGGACCTCGACGAACATGTCGGTGCTCAACCTCGCATATTACCCGAAGGAACGCGGCGCGTACAACTTCGACACCGAGAACGTCAACGAAGACGGCACCTTCAGCAACCCTACCGACAGATGGGGCGGCATGATGCGTGCCATGGAATCGACCGACTTCAACTCCACCAACGTGGAATATATTGAGTTTTGGATGATGGACCCGTTCTATGACGGCATGGACCAGACCAACACTGGTAAGCTGTATTTCAACCTCGGTGACATCTCCGAAGACATCCTCCGCGACGGGCGCAAGTCGTACGAGAACGGCTTCCCGACGACGGCGGATGTGGTGAACGTCGATACCACACAGTGGGGACGCGTGCCGTCGCTCCAGGCCTTGGTGGAGGCGTTCGACAACAACCCCGACTCACGTCAGTACCAGGATGTCGGATATGACGGACTCTCCGACACCGACGAACGTTCGTTCCACGCAGAGTTCCTCGAGACCATGCGCCAGAAACTCACAGGCGACGCCTTCGCGAAACTTAACAGCGACCCGTCGTCCGATGACTACCATTACTTCAGAGGCTCTGACTACGACGTCGATGACAAGTACTCCAGCATCCTCGAACGTTACAAGAGATACAACGGCAGCGAGGGAAACTCGCCGTCGGAGACACAATACACCGATGGCTACACCACCAACAGCACCACGCTGCCTGACGTCGAAGACATCAACAAGGACAACACCTTGAGCGAGTCGGAGAATTACTACCAGTACGTCATCGACCTCGACCCTGTCAAGATGATGACGACGGGACAGAACCGCATCGCCGACATACGCAATGCGACGGTGCAGACCGTCAACGGCGAGACGAAACACGTGAAATGGTATCAGTTCCGCATCCCGATAAGGGAGCCTGACAACATCATAGGAAACATCGAGGGGTTCAACTCCATCAGGTTCTTCAGGATGTTCCTCAAAGGCTTCAAGGACGACATCGTGATACGTTTCGCCACCCTCGACCTCGTGCGCGGCGAGTGGCGCACATACACCAACGCGATACAGGCTCCGGGCGAATACCAGCCCGGCGACCTGAGCAACGAGACGGTGTTCGAGATGTCGGCGGTCAATCTCGAGGAGAACAGCGGACGCACGCCGGTACCTTACTGCATACCGCCAGGAATCGAGCAAGAGGTATATACAGGTCTGACATCGACGGTGAAACAGAACGAACAGTCGCTGCAACTCGCCGTGAAGAACCTCGTCGATGGTGACGCACGCGGCGTGTATAAGTCAACAGAGTTCGACTTCAGATATTACAAGAAACTGAAGATGTTCATCCATGCGGAGAGCATGAACTTCAGCGATGACGTCAAGGACGGCGAGGTCACGGCGTTCGTGCGCTTCGGCTCCGACCTCACCGACAACTACTATGAATACGAGATACCGCTGAAGATTACGCCGTGGGGCACGTCGGTCACCGATGAGTACGGCATCTGGCCGGAAGACAACACCATGGAGATAGTGTTCGACAAGGTCGTCGATGTCAAGGTGAACCGTAACAGAGCCATGGCCAACGGCAACAAAGAGGTCAAGACCAACCGCCTCTACACCGAGATGGACGGAAAGAACTACATCAAGGTGTTGGGCAACCCGACGATCAGCGAGGTGCGTTCGATGATGATAGGTATCAGGAACCCGAAGAGAGACGGCGAGGTGCCGGAAGACAAGAGTGTCATCGTTTGGATCAATGAGCTGAGGATGACGGATCTTGACAACAAGGGCGGCATCGCCGCGACAGGCCGCGCGGAGGTGACTCTCGCCGACCTCGGCCGCGTCTCCGTGGCAGGGACATACCAGTCGGCGGGCTACGGCTCGCTTGAGACAAAGGTCACACAGAACCAGATGCAGTCAACGAAGTATTATAATGTGTCGGCTGACATCGACCTCGGGAAGTTCATGGCCCCGCAGAAGTCGGGGATGTCGGTGCCCGTGCACTTCGACAGGAACCAGACGACGCTGTCGCCTGAATACAACCCGCTCGATCCGGACGTCAAGCTCAAGACAGCATTGAGCGACCTCGACAAGCATGGTAAAGACTCCCTCAACGCGGTGGCCTGTGACGTCACGTCGCAGACGAACTTCAACGTCACCAACCTGAAGAAAAACCGCGTCGGCAGCAAGAAACCGCATTTCTGGGATGTCGAGAACTTCAACGCCTCGTATGCATATACCGACCAGGAACACGCAAGCCCTGACCTCGAATACAACTCGCAGAAGTCGCACCGCGGCGGCCTCGGATATGCCTACACCACCAACTCCAAGCCATGGGAGCCGTTCGCGAATGCAAAATGGGCGTCGTCGAAACACCTGCAGCTCATCAAGGACTTCAACCTGTACTACATGCCTAAGAGCTTCAGCTTCAATACCGAGATGTACCGCCAGATACAGGAGCAGAAGATGCGTAACAAGTCATCGGGCCTCATTATCATCAAGCCCACGGTGGCGAAAGACTGGGACTGGAGCCGTAACTACGACTTCCGCTGGGACATCTCAAAAGGTCTGAACTTCACATATCACGCCACAGCCAACGCCTATATCTATGAGCCTTCCGGAACGCCGGAGACAGGCACCGAAGAATGGAGACTCAACCGTGACACGGTGAGAAGAGAATTGGGCAGATTCGGCTCGATAGACAACTTCCAGCAGTCGGTCAAGGTGAGCTATAACATCCCTGTCAACAAACTGCCTTTCTGCGACTGGCTCGGCTCGACATTCAACTACACAGGCAACTACCGCTGGACCGCCAACTCGCACAACCTGCAGGCCAAACTCGGCAATACGGCGTCGAACGACAACACCATACAGTTTTCCGCGACGGCTGACCTCTCGAAACTGTATAACAAGAGCACGTATCTGAAAAATGTGCTGTCGCCGAAACGTACCAATAATAATAAAGGTAGGTCGAAGAAGGAGGAAGAGGAGAAGGACAAGAACGACACCGTCGTGAAGAAGAAAGATAAGGTCAATGTCGGCAAGGCTGTCGGAGAGGCTGGAATTCATATCCTCTGCATGGTGAAGAAGGTGACGTTCAGCTATTCGCAGGGAAGCGGTGTCACGCTGCCTGGCTTCATGCCGAAGCCCGACTATCTCGGGATGTCGTACGGTTCCAACGCGCCTGGGTTCGGCTTCATCGCCGGACAGAAAGCCGACATCCTCAACAGGGCGATGGCCAACGGCTGGCTGAGCACCGACTCGACATTCAACTCACCGTATTCAGAGAAGATGAGCGACCAATATAATTATAAGGTGCAGCTCGAGCCTTACGCCGACCTGAAGATTGAGGTCTCTGGCAACAGGACGTATGCCGAGAACTTCCAGGAGTATTTCCGTTCCGACATGTTCGGCAACTTCCAGTTCTACACCCCGACGACGAGCGGCAACTATAACATCTCGTATTTAATGGCCGCGACATCGTTTATCGACGGCGACAAGCTCTTCAATGAGATGCTCGAAAACCGTCAGGATGTGGCGCTGCGCCTCGCACAGGAGAACAGCGCGTGGGTGGCGTTGGACGACGAATATAAGATGGTTTACGACAGCATCGGGCGCGGGATGTACCCGTACGGCTACGGCTCGACATCACAGGAGGTGCTGATATATTCATTCCTCGGGGCTTACAGCGGACAGGATGGCAACAAAGCCTCACTCACACTATTCAAGAAATTCGCACTGCCTAACTGGACCCTGAACTTCACCGGTCTCACGAAGATACCTGCGATAAAGAAAGTGTTCAAGACCGTCAACATCTCTCATTCATACAAGTCGGCGTACTCGATATCACAATGGGCATCGAACGTGAACTACGACGCGCAGAATATGCTCGCCGTCTATGAAGGCACCAACCTCAGGGTTCCGGAGTTCGATATGTCGCAGGTGACGCTGAGTGAACAGTACGCACCGCTCATCGGCATCAAGCTGACGTTCAAGAACACATTGGCGCCGTCGTTCGACTACAAGAAATCGAGGACACTCACCCTGACGTTCAGCAACAACCAGGTCACGGAGGTCGAAGGCCGCGAGATTGTCATCGGATGCGGCTACACCTTCAAGGACCTCGGGTTCTCAATCACGCTCCTCGACGGGTCAAACAAGAGAAAAATCAGCAACGACCTCACTTTGAAACTCGACATCGGATTCAGAAGAGACAAGACCACGCTCCGCAGCATCAACGAGAGCTACAGCCAGATCTCGTCGGGACAGAGAAAGATGAACGTCTATTTCACCGCCGACTACAACTTCAGCCAGCGTCTGTCGGCACAAGCGTTCTTCAAATACGACATGACTAACCCGTATATCGCCAATTCATACAAGACGACGAACACATACGCAGGCATAACAATGAGGTTCAGTTTGACGCAATAAAATTTTTTTCTAAATATTTGAAAGTGATTAAATAAAAGTTGTACTTTTGCACCGCGAAAATAAAATTTTTTAAAAAAATATGAATACTCCATCAAACTTAAAGTACACAAAGGATCATGAATGGATCCGTTTGGAAGGTGAAACAGCATACGTCGGCATCACCGACTATGCACAACATGAATTAGGTGACATCGTTTTCGTTGACGTCGATACAGTTGACGAGACACTCGATGCAGAAGAGACATTCGGCACCGTCGAGGCAGTGAAGACATCATCAGAGCTTTTCATGCCGGTGGCAGGTAAGGTCGTTGAGTTCAACGAGGCTCTCGCCGACGCCCCTGAGCTGGTCAACAAAGACCCGTACGGCGAAGGCTGGATGATCAAGGTTGAAGTCAACAACGCAGCCGACATCGAAGGTCTCCTTGATGCCGAAGCATACAAAGCTCTCATCGGCTAATCATTGAGGCACCTTACAAGAAATATCCTCCCCGGCTTGATCTGCGGTATCGTCATCATGATACTGACGGGACTGCCGGGGTCTTGTTTTCCAACGGTAAAGACGTTCTGGCAATGGCTCGGTCCCGACAAGATTGTTCACCTTCTCATGTTCGGGACGCTGGCATTCCTGATACCGTTCGGGTATCGGTGTGACTATGTCCAACGGGACATCGCGTACGGGAAAAGGCTTCTTTGGCTGTCGCTGCTCATCGCCGCAGCCTACGGAGGCCTCACCGAACTGCTGCAGAGGTATGTCTTCATCGGCAGGTCAGGGTCGTTGTATGACTTCTATGCAGATGTAATCGGTTGTGTATTAGGAGTTTTTATCTTCAAAATGTCGTACCGAAAAAAAATGAAAAAAAATCGCGCTTAGTTCAATAATATTTGTTATCTTCGCAGCGTTTTTCAAACCGAATAAAATTCAGAAATATGGAAATAAAAAAATCACCTAAAGCAGATCTTGACGGCAAGAAATTGACGTTCACTCTCATCGGATTGGTAGTTTCATTGTTTGTCATTTGGCGTGTCTTCGAATACAAGAGCTATGACAAGCAGACAGCGGAAGTCTTCCAGAGACAGACAGAAGTCATTGAGGAAGAGATGGTTGAAATCACAAAACAGGAACAGCCCAAGCCACCGGTTCAGGCTCCGAAGCCACAGGTAACACAGATTCAGGTCGTTGAAGACGACGTTGAGGTTGAAGACGAAATCGACCTTAACGCTGAGGTTTCGCAGGATGAGGTTCTTGAGGAATATGTTTACGAAGCCCCTGAGATGGAGGAGGAAGAGATTGTCGAGGCTGAAATCTTCAAGGTGGTGGAAGAGATGCCTGAGTTCCCTGGCGGCACGGCCAAGCTTCTCGAATACATCGGAAAGAACATCAAATATCCTATGATGGCGCGTGAGAGCGACATTCAGGGCAAGGTTTACGTCAACTTCGTCGTTGAGCCGAACGGATCAATCTCGCACGTCGAGGTGCTCCGCGGCATCGGCGGTGGCTGCGATGAAGAGGCAGTCCGCGTCGTGCAGTCAATGCCTAACTGGAAGCCTGGCAAACAGCGTGGCGCACCAGTCCGCGTGCAGTACATGGTGCCGATTGTCTTCAAACTCCAGTAAGTCTGAAATCGAAAAAAATATGAAAGAGACATACTATATGTCTCTTTTTTTGTTACTTTTGTACGTTTTTTAATGAAAGAATAAGTGGAGAAAAAAGGCAAATATATCTTCAAACTCTTCGGAAACAAAGACCTTCCGACATATTTCCTCGAACGGCGCAACGTCGTCAGGATGATAGTCTTCACGACATTCTATTCCTTGGTTTTTATCAACGTCTTCCGCCCGTTCAACTCCGAGAACTGGATACCTAACATCAACAGCAGCAGCTACTTCCTGTATTCTTCGATCTTAGTCATCATCGGCATGGTCGTCGTCTCGCTGAGCCGTGTGCTGATGCGTCTTTTTGTAAAAAAAGTCCAGCTGGGTTTCTTCGAATATATACTGTGGCTGGTGTTTGAGGCGATTCTCCTCGCTGCGTTCTATGTCTTCATCGGACATGAGGTCGGCTTCGTCGAGAATTACATGTCGGAAAATCCCGGCATCACGTTCTGGATAGCGATGTTCGACATCTATAAGAAAGCGGTGGCGAACACGTTCTGGATGTTGCTCATACCATATACTATCTCGTTGCTGTATCTCAGCAATGAAGACATCAAGAAACGTCTCGCTGAAAGCGAGAACAAACCCGCTGGAAGAATCATACAGTTCAAGGACGAACGCGGCGAGATACGCTTCTCGACGGCGCTGGAGAACATCCTTTATATCGAGGCGGCTGACAACTACGTGAATATCAAATACGTGAACAACGACAGGATCTCCGATTTCATCCTCCGGAACAAACTCAAGAATGTGGAGGAAGACATGGCTAACACGCCGCTGAAACGCTGCCACCGCTCGTATATGATAAACCTCGTGCATGTGCTTTCGATAAAACACGACCAGACCGACATCAGCATCGAGTTCGACACGACGAGCATAAAAGGCATCACGGTGACAAAGACCTACCAGGACTCCATCATCGATGCCTTCGTGAAATATTCAGGCCAAAAACAATGAAGATGAAAAGGATTCTGACGGTTTTTCTTTTTTTGCTTGTGCTGCTGCCTGCGCAGAAAATGGAGGCGCAATACAACCACAAGCACTACATCCTCATGGGAAAGATCGACCTGTCGAACGAGAAATATTCCGATGCGATACAGAACTTCAACATCGCGATTCTTGCGAAGCCGAATGACTTTGAGGGCTATTTCCTCCGCGGGATAGCGAAATACAGTCTCTCCGACTACAGCGGTGCGGTGGAAGACTTTACGAGAACCATCGAGCTTCATCCTCTGTACGTGAGGGCGTATCATTATCGCGGTGTCGCCAACGACCAGCTATCGAACTACGCCGCCGCGATGGACGACTTCCGCAAGGCCATCGGCATGGACCCGTACGACGAGGAGCTGCATCTCGCAAGCGGCTCGACACGGATGCACCTCAACGACTATGAAGGCGCGATAGCCGAGTTCGACACAGCGTTGATAATCAACCCCGAGAACTCCAACGCGCTCATCTCACGCGGCGTGGCGAAGAGATATATCGACGACCTCGACGGCGCCATCAACGACCTGAACCTCGCCGTGTATAACGACTTCTTCAACATCGAGGCCGTCATCCGGCGCGGGATGCTCGAGATAGAGGCGGAGGACTACCAGTCCGCGATGGACGATTTCAACAACGCGATAAAACTCGACAAGAACAACCCGCTGATTTACTTCAACCGCGCCGCGGCTTTCCTCAACCTCGGCGACACCGCCGCCGCACTCAGAGACTACGAGAAAGTCAACAACCTCGACCAACGTAATGCGCTGACGTACTTCAACCGCGCCATAATATACACGATGATCGGTGAATATGACGTGGCGCTCGCGCTGTATGACAAGGCCATCGAGATCAACCCGCAGAACATCTATACGTATTTCAACAGAGGCATCCTGTTCTGCAACCTCGAGGACTGGGACGCGGCGGAGGACGACTTCAGCACCGTCATCGACCTCTTCCCCGACTTCATCGACGCATGGGTCAACCGCGCGGCGGTGAGATATGAGAAGAACGACACTCGCGGCGCCGAGATGGACCGCTGGCACGCACGCGAAATCATGGCACTCGTGAATGACAACGAGTCAAACATCGACTCGCTGTATCAGAACTATGCGAATAAAGACTACAACAAGATCATCCGTTTCGAGTCGGACTTCGTGAACGGCGACCGCCAGAACTCACTGACGCAGTTCTCCGACATCGTCATCAGACCGTGCAAGAGCCTGATAGTGAATCTGACAGACAAGAACGCCTCCCGTTACGACGCGGTGATGAGCCATGTCTCCGAGATGGCAGGCCTCGACGGAAGAATGGCATACGTCATCAACGACTTACAGGAGGAAAGCCATGAGTTGCTCCTCAACGACTCGATAATATCAAAGGTCACTGACGGGAAAGTCAGGGAGTTTTTGGACGGCCTGAACAATTTCGAGATGTTCAACTACCAGCGCAGCGAAGTGATATTCCGCTCTCTCCTCGGACATCCGCTCCTCGGCGTCTATGCCGGCATTAACCTCGCCGCCGTGCAGTACGCCAAGGCGGAACTCGTGCTCGTTGACCGCAGCTATGACAACTCGGTGTATATAACGCAGAAGAAGTCGCACGACAAGACTTTCGCCGAACAGAACGCCACGCCCGACTATAGCATCGCGGCCTCTACCCTAGAGACGCTGCTTCAGGACAACAAGAAAAACCCGTATTTGTGGTACAACCTCGGCAACGTGCATCTTCAGATGAAACAGTTCCAACGCGCCATCGACGATTTCACGATGGCGATAAAATATGACTCACATCTCGGGGAGGCTTATTACAACCGCGCCCTGACGTTGCTTTATCTGCGTAAGAATGAATTGGCAATCAAGGATTTAAGCAAGGCCGGCGAACTCGGGATAACAGATGCCTACGTTGTGATGAAACGTTTTTCAGGAAATAAATAATCAATACTATGAAAAAGAAAAGAATAACAATTATCGCTCTTTTGGCCGCCATCGCGATATGCACTGCCGCGGCGATTTGGATTATCAATGAATCAAAATATGTGAAACCGGAGCGCATTGAGCCCGAGGTGTTTGAGGATATTGAGTTCGACTCCGACCTGCTGATAGGACTCTGGAGCGAGAACTCGGTGTATTACCGTTACAGCGATGACGGGAGCGCTGTCACATGGGACGTGGCCGACGACATCGCCGAAAGCGAAGGCACGAGACTCAGCTGGGAGTTGCGTCACAACCTCTTCATCCATAATTATATAATGGAGATCGGCGGCGTAGTGCCGAAGATGTACAACATGAAACAGCTTGAACTCGACATCCTCGAATACAACGACGACTATGGCGTGAACCACGTCTTCAAGAGGGTGGAGGAACCGGATTTTGTCAATTAGCGGCTTTTTTCAGCTTGATGACTTTCGGGGTCTTCCCGATGAACTGCGGCATCGTCATCCCAACCGACGCGTTGATGTATGTAGGGTCGCAGACGTAGTACCGCTTGCCGCCGTAGGTGAATGCATCGCCTTCGGTCTTGAAGTCATCGCCGAAAAACACCGCCGTCGCCACATGCCCTTCGTATTGAAGTCCAATGACTTTCGCGTCGGTGTATGTCGTCACGAGCCATGAGAACAATGCGGCGCGGTCTTCACAGTCGCTGTACGGATAGGCAACCACTTCCTCTGGATAGAAATATTTCTCATAGCCGAACTGGTCATCGTCGGTCTTGTAGTCGAAGGCGTTCTGCACGAAATGAAGCAGCATGTCGATGAACTCGTAAGGTGTTTTCTCGGCTCTCATCGCCGCGAGGTTTGTGTTGAGTTCGTTTTGCGCCTCAATGGAGATAGGTGAGGCGAAATAGATGGGGAAGACCGTCATCGGAACGTCGTTGAGATACGCGATGTGCGAGGAGTTGTACGGCAGCGTGATTTCCCTGTCTTTGGTGAGGTTGAGAGTTCTCACGATGTCGCACTTGCCCATGTTGAGGTTGCTGTTGAAGTCGAGCGACATCTGTCGTTTCTCGGCGTCTTGTTTGCAGATGTCGTATGAATAGACCGGCTCGTTGCCCTTACCGCCGAAGACCATGTAGTATTTCACCTTGCTGCCGTTGTCGTCGAAGCGGAAGAAATTGTAGGAATAAACATCAAGTTTGTTGTCTATCGCGATGAGCAGCGAGAGTGCGTCTGACTCCTTGCCGCGCGCTACCCTTGTCTTGAAGTTGCCTTCGTTGCGAAGCATGTAGAAACAGAAGAGCACTCTGTCGTTGTCGTTGGTGAACACCTTGTCGGCGATGGAACGCAGCAGGCAATAGTAGCCCCATTCGTTAAGTCCGTGGGTGTCAACGATATCCGTCAGTTCGTTCCAGAGGTCTTGGGCGTATCTGTCGTTGGCCGACATATCTTTCAGGTATTTTGCGACATCGCTTTCTTTCGTGCTGGCAGCCTTGACGCGCAGATGGCTGTCGAAGCGCATCTTCAGCATGCAGCCGTAGAAGTTGATGTTGAGGATGTCGCTCTCCGGTGTCCTCGCTCTCATCGTGTAACTTGTGGCGAGGCTATTGTAAACCGTTGTGTCTTCGCTTCCCGCCCGTTTCCTGATGACGTAGCTGTTGGCAAGGCTGCTGCTTTTCCCGGCCACCGCCACCGAGTTGGTCACTGCCGGAAGATCCTGTACCTCAATATATTCTACGTCGCAATCGCGGGAGTAGCCTGCCTTTTTTGAGGTTTCTGCCACGGGGACTTCCTTCGGTTTTGGTGTGTTCATGGCGAGCTGCTCGGCCTTGAAGTCGTTGAACAGCTTCCATTCCTTTGCCACGAAGTCGGCGAATTCGGCCATGGCCTTGGCTTTGAAGTCATCCGCTTCTTTCTGCATCGCCTTGATGCCTTGGTTGTATTCCTCTACGAATTTCTTGTATTCATCTTCAACCTGCGAAAATGAACTCATTGACAATGTGATTGTTAATGACAGAATCAGAATTTTCTTCATGTGTGAAATTTTTTGAAAAACGTGCAAAGATAAGCAATATTTTTGAGATATTGACAAAAATGCAGGACATTTTCATTTCCAAAATCTTTCGGCATACATTGCCATGCCGTTTTTTTCGATTGAGACATCGAAAGGAAGTGAGGCTGGGAGCAGGAAGTGGATGAAGGAGTAGGGGAAATTTATAATTATACCCTTTGTAGTATAAAATAATATTTTTTTTGTAATTTTTATATCTTTTTGGGTATAACTATTAAAATTATTTGTATTTTTGCACCCTAAAAGGTATAAAATGAAAACGGTTTTGTCAAAATACGTCAAGGAAATGCGGAAGCAATATCACTTGACACAGGTTGAATTGTCGGAGAAATCGGGTGTCGGGCTGCGTTTCGTGAGGGATTTGGAGCAGGGTAAGACAACGCTGCGTCTCGACAAGGTGAATGATGTCCTTCGACTTTTCGGAATGGAGGTCGGGCCGGTGAAGATGCAAATGGAGGACGAGGGATGAAAACAGCGGCGGTTTATCTGAAAAATTCCTTTGCGGGAACTCTTGTTGAAGATGAAGATGGTTTTACATTTCAATATGATTATCAATATCTTAAGCAGCCAAACGCAAAACCTGTCAGCCTCACCTTGGCCTTGACGGAGAAGCCATATCACAGCAATGTCCTATTCCCGATTTTCGATGGTCTGATTCCCGAAGGCTGGCTTCTCGACATCGCCGAACGCAGTTGGAAGATAAATCAAAGAGACAGGATGTCGTTGCTGATGGCTTGCTGTAAGGACTGCATCGGGGCGGTTAGTATCGTGCCAAAAACTTCGGAGGATGAAATATGAAAAAATGTCTTTTTTGCTATAAAGAACTGAATGACAATGAAATAGACTTTCATCCGTCGTGTTCCGTAAAGATATTCGGCACAAAGATTCCGCCAATTTTACCATATTCTCGTTTGGAGATTTCCAAACTTGCCGAACAGGTTCTTCGCAGTCAGACCACAGTAACGGGAGTTCAGGCTAAGTTGTCGCTTGACTTGGAGAAAGACAAGGGAAATCATACTCAAAGATTTACAATTGTCGGGCTTTGGGGTCGTTTCATTCTCAAACCGCAGACCGATTTCTATCAGCATCTACCTGAACTTGAAGACGTTACGATGCATCTCGCCGAACTTTCCGGCATAAAGGTTGTGCCTCATTCCCTGATTCGGTTTCCCGATGGAGAACTGTGTTATATAACACGTCGCATCGACAGGACATCGACAGGTGAGAAGATACAGATGGAGGATTTCTGCCAGCTTTCAGAGAAGCTGACCGAGTACAAGTATGAAGGCTCATACGAACAAATCGCTAAGTTGATAAAAAAACACTCCGACAGCCCGTATTTGGACCTCGCAAATTTCTGGGAGATTGTGGTGTTTTCTTTTGTCACCGGAAATTCCGACATGCATCTCAAAAACTTCTCGTTATTTGAAAATTCCGACGGCAAATACAGTCTCACACCAGCTTACGACTTGATTTCCACCAAGTTAGTGATGCCGACTGACACAGAGGAACTCGCCCTGACTTTGAATGCAAAGAAAAGGGAACTCACAAAAAGCGATTTTGTCGTTGCCATGGAAAATTCAGGGCTCAACGGGAAAACCATTCAGAACATCTTCACAAAAATAACCGAATCCAAAGAGTCATGGTTCGGTTTCATTGACAGCTCATTTTTGCCTGACGAAATGAAAAACAGCTATAAGAAACTGATTGTCAATAATTTTGAATCTATCAGTTGAGGTGACTTCAAAATGTTTGACGAAACAACAATTCGGGGATGTTTCTGTTTTTCGGGAAATATAAATTTAAATTTGCTTCCCAATTAATATACCCACACTGCCTATATTTTCCACGATTTTATTTCTATATCTATCAAAAAATTAGAGTTATAGAAATAAAATCGCTGTTTTTTGATGCGTTTCGCTTTCTGTTTTTTTACAGAAACGTCAGGAAGTCCTCGTAGTTCTTCTCAAGCAGCGTAGGGGTGTCGAGTCCGTAAGGGCATTTCTTCTTGCACTGTCCGCAGTGGAGGCAGTCTTTCACCTTCGCCATCTTCTCTTTGTATTCGTTGCCGAGATATACGTTGAGCGGTGCGCGGCGGAGGTAGAGGCTCATCCTGGCGCAGTCGGGGATGTGAATCCCGGCGGGGCAGGGCAGGCAGTAACCGCATCCGCGGCAGAAGTCACCCGAGAGCATCTCCTTATCTTTCCTGATCTTCTCACGGCGTTCGTCGGTCATCACCGGAGCTTCTTTCTGGTAGGAGATGAACTCGTCGAGCTCCGCCTCTTTCTGCACGCCCCATATCGGTAGCACGTGGTCGAACTGGTTGAGGTAGGCGTAGGCCGTCGCCGAGTCGGTGATGAGGCCGCCCGACAACGCCTTCATGCAGATGAAACCCATCCCCGCTTCCTTGCAGAGGTCCACGATTTCGAGGTCTTTGTCCGACGCGAGGTATGAGAACGGGAACTGCAGTGTCTCGTAAAGTCCCGACTCCACGGCTTCCCTTGCCACGTTGAGGCGGTGGTTGGTGATGCCGATATGGCGCACCTTGCCTTGTCTCTTAGCTTCGAGCATCGCCTCGTAGAGTCCGCTGCCGTCGCCGGGCTTCGGGCAGAACGACGGGTTGTGGAACTGGTAGAGGTCGATGTAGTCGGTCTTGAGCAGCCCGAGGCTCGTGTCGAGGTCTTTCCAGAACGCCTCGGCGGTGGTGGCTCCGGTCTTCGTCGCGATGATGATTTTCTCGCGTATGTCGGCCATCGCGTAGCCGATCTTCTCTTCGCTGTCGGTGTAGAAACGCGCGGTGTCGAAATATGTTATGCCGTTGTCGTATGCCTTTCTCAGGAGACGGGCGGCTTCGTCCCTGCTGATACGTTGGATGGGCAGTGCGCCGAAGCCGTTCTTATTCACTGTGAAACCTGTGTTTCCTAACTTTACGAGGTCCATTGTTTTAATTCAAATTTTAAAATTCAAAGATTAGAATATCCATGCGAGAAGCACGAAGAGCCAGTGTGCGCTGATGCCGGCCACGAGGCCGCCGATGGTGTGAGCGCCGATGGCCTTGGAGATGAGTTCGCGGTGTCCGAGCGAGTCGAGCATGGCGGTGTGTGTGCTGAGGAATCCGCTCCAGCACATGCCGATGGCGGTGCACACGGCGATGGCGTTGTTGTCGATGAAGCCTTCGGCGATGAACTTCGGGAGGAGTCCGAGAGCCGCGCCCACGGCGCCGAGTGACGTTATCGGGAACGCCACGAGCTCGGGGTGCTCGAAGCCGAACAGCCATTTGAACACGAAGTCGATCTTTCCGGCGAGGCGTGGCAGCACTGGCACGCCTTCGTAGGCGGCGCCGGTGTATGCGCCGTCAACGCCGCTCGCGCCGAAGGTGAGCATCATCACCACGGTGGAGATGATAAGCACGCCAGGGATGATGGCGAGGCCTATCGACACGCCCTCCTTGCCGCCGTCCAAGATGGAGTCGAGGAAACGCATGAACACGTTGCCGCTGCTCTTGAATGAGATGTTCTCGTTGGCCTCAAGCTCGTGCTGCGAATCGAACCTGTCGAGCTCGGGGAACGACTTCAAGGTGAAACGTTGCATCAGGCGCGTGGAGACGATGCTGCCTATCACCGCGCCGACGAGTCCGACCAACGCGCCGTTGAGGAAGCCGAGACCTAACATGTAGAACACGACGACCAAGCCCATGCCGAACGCCGTGCCGAAGTTGGTCAGCGAGCAGAGCTGGTAAGTCTTGAAATAATTCGAGAAATATCTGTCTTTCGACAGCGTGATGATCGCCGGGTTGTCTGACAGGAACGTGAGAATCCCGCCGAGGGCGGCGACGCCCGGGAGGTTGTATATCGGCTTCATCAGCGGGCGAAGCACGAACTCCACGAGGCGCACCACGCCGAACTCCACGAGAAGCTTGCCGAGAGCGCCCGTGAGCACGCAGACGGCCATCAGGAAGAAGACCGTCTCGAGAAGCAGGTGGTAGGCCGTCTGCATCACCGTGTTGAGCATGTTGGCGGCTCCCATCTTCATGCCGAGGAACCCGAAGAAAAGACCGAGTATCACTAAAAATATCAACGCCTCGATGACGCGCCGTCTGAAGAAATTCGGTATCGTAACCTTTTTGATGTTGAGTTTCATGGTACAGCTGTTTTGATTTTATCTATTTATGAAATTTATCCTCCATGTGAGGCTCACGTTGGCCTGGTATGTGAGCTTGTCTCTTGTGAAACAGAAGATGCCGTCTCTGTATTCCGTGAGGCATCTCGTGTCGTTGACGGCGAAGAAGGCGTTGAGACGGATGTCATGCCTGTCTTTCAGCGGGAAGAACTCCACGCCGCCGCCGTAGAACGTGATGTCGGTGCCGGGCAGGATGAAATGGTCGTAGATGTCTTCGACGGCGACGGTCTCCTCCTGCGCCTTGTTGACGTCGTAGCCTGCCTTGACATAGACCGACATCTTGTCCTTCATGAAATAAACTCCCACGCGGCCGTCAATCGTCATGTCGTCGAAGAGGAAGTTCTTCTGCTCGAAGGACGCGCGGTTGGTGTAGTCTAAGTAGCCATAGACCGGCCCGAAGTCGAATGCCGTGCCCAACGCGATGACGTTCAGGAACTTGCCATCGCTGTATTCATAGAAGTTGACGGAGCACACGGGGTCGAAGTGCTTGTAGTCGGCACGCCAATGTGCGTTGTAGCCGTAGAGTCCGCTGAGGCTCTCTCCGCCGAAAGGCGAGTTGATGAACTGCGCCGTGAACGTGTTCTTCTTGTCTCTTGTCGTGAAGGTGGCATTGATGCCGAGTTGGTAACACGCCACGGTGTTCCAGAATTCGGTGTGGTAATAGACATCGATGGGAGCGAGGTCGTACTCTATGCCGCCCATCGCCACGACCTGCTTGCCAGCCGACAGCGCGATGTCGTCGGTGACCTGCCAGCCGAGGTACATGTAGTCGGTCTTGCTGAAGAAGTCGCTCGATGTGTCAAGGCCTTTGAGGTTGAAACGCTGACGGTAAGCGTAAAAAAACTTGTCGGTGATGTTGCCGGCGATCTTGAAATTTAGGAACTTGCCCGAGAAACCGGAGATGTCGGTCGCATCGGCATCTTGCTTCATGTTGTAATAGTCGAAATCAGCCCTGGCCTCAAGAGCCAGATTGCTGATCCGGAAATCTCCTGTCTTCTCTTTCTCCTGCGAGAATGACGTCAGTGCAATCATTGCTAACGCCGTCAAGAACAAAAACTTTTTCATCTATTTTAATTTTTTATCTTCTTTCCAATTGACAAACAATAAGTTAAATCTTCTCGTTGAGTTTGACCGTATTCCTGAGGATGTGCCTCATCTCCGTCACTATCTCCATCGACTCCTGCAATATATTAAGGTATAAGACCGCCAGGTCGAGGTTCTCCTGCCTGTTCTGGATCCTGTCCATCTGCCTGACGCACACCTCCATGATGTAGTCTTCGTTTCTCTTGACGGATTCGGTCATCTCGTTGAGTTTGTCGGCATCGACATACATCAGCATGAAGCCGGCGTCGTCGATGGCCTTCAGCGTCTTGACCATCACGGAACTGAGCTCCTCGACGTATTCTTTCGACAGCGGCGAGAACGAGTTGTCAACGTATTCCTTGCAAGGCTCGCAGATTCTCCTCAGCGAGTAGAGCGCCTGTTCGACACAGTTGTAGTTGAGGTGGAACCATGTGTTTTTCTTGAAGATCTCGTGTCCGTCGAGGCGGCGCATCATCTGCAACTCCTTGCGTTTCATGGTCTTCATCGTTGATTTCTCAATCTTGCACTGTATGATGATGCTTCTCAGTTTCTTGATGTCTTCGTCGATGAACGCCTTGGTGACGCCGATGTACATCTCGCGTGTGTCGGCGATGAGCTGTTGCATGCTCTCGCTGTTGTGCCTGACGATGAGGCTGGCGATGGTGTCTTTGTCGGTTGTCCGCATGGCTTCGTCGAACAGTTTGTCTTCGGCTTTGTCTTCTTGTTTTTTGTTGCCGATGTCTTTCAGCACGAAGAAGAGTGCGATGGCTACCATGACCACCATTCCGGCGGTCTGTGTGAGCTGGAATATTATGGCGATCAGGAAGGCGAGCAGGAACGCGGCCACTGCGGTGATGAGCCAGCCGCCGATGACGGAGATGACGCCTGTGACGCGGAACACCGCGCTCTCGCGCGACCACGCCCTGTCGGCTAATGACGCGCCCATCGACACCATGAAGACCACGTATGTCGTTGACAGCGGCAGCTTCAGCGAGGTGCCGAGCGCTATCAGCATCGAGGCGAGCACGATGCTCACCAGCCCTCTGATGAGGTCGAACGCCGCGCCGTCCTCCATGATCATGTCCTTCTGGTTGAACCGACTGTTGACCCATGCCTTCGTCTTCTCAGGCACCGACTCGCTCACCGCTGCTGCCATGCTGTTGCTGAAACGCACCACGGCGCGGGCGGCGTACGACGAGCCGAACGACTCGTCGCCGGCGTTCTGCTTCGACAGGTCGAGGGAGGTCTGCAGCACGTCTTTCGCCTTCTTCGAGGTGAGCAGCGTCACCACCATGATCACGCCGGCGAGCATGATGTACATGAAACTCGCCGTGGCGGGGCTGTTGAGCGAACCCATCAGATGCGCGTTGAGGGCCGCGCCGCTCTGACGCACCTCTAAATATGTGTCGAGACAGGCCAACGGGACGCCGATGAAGTTCACGAGGTCGTTGCCCGCAAACGCCATCGCCAAGGCGAACGTGCCAATCAACACTATGACTTTCAATACGTTAATCTTGCATAAATATAAAATCTCCATCAGGATGCTGAAGAAGACAAGACAGCCGGCGAGGACGATGACGGTGTTGGCGTCGATCCACGCCTTGGTGTCGGCACTGATGAACGACGCGCCCTTCAGCCCTTTTATCAGCATGAAATACACCAACGCCGTGGTGGCGATGCCGCCGAAGACGCCTATCTTGTACTTGAGGTTTTTCTTGTAGTTGAAAGTGAAGATGATTCGCGTAAGCCATTGAATGACAATGCTGAATACGAACGCTATAGCCACCGAGACGAAAATGCCCAATATCATCGTCATCGCCTTGCCTGTGTTGATGAGGTCGGAGAGCTCGGCGCCGCCGGAGTTGGTCTTGAAGATGGCGATGGCGAATGTCGCGCCGATAAGCTCGAACACCAACGAGACGGATGTCGAGGTCGGAAGGCCCAACTTGTTGAACACATCGAGAAGTATCAGGTTGGAGATGATGACCGCCAGGAAGATGTAAATCAGTTCGTTGGCGTAGAAATATTCTGGGGCGAACACTCCGTTCCTCGCTATCTCCATCATGCCGTTGCTCATCGCCGCGCCGGCCAGGATGCCCGCGGAGGCGATTATCGTAACGACGCGGTATGACGCTGACTTGGTGCCGACCGCCGATGACATGAAGTTGCACGCGTCGTTGCTCACGCCGGCACATAACCCCATGACAGCCAATAAGATGACTATCCCAAGTATTATCGGTAACATAGTTGCCATATCGTGTGAAAATTTTGCGCAAAAATATGAAAAATAACTGTATAAAACATTCTCAATGTCTTAATATTTTCAACATAGTATCGGCCTTGCAGTTTTGAGTTTTGAGTTTTTAGTTTTTAGTTTGGAGTTTTGAGAGTTGAGAGTGGAGTTTTTTCAGTTTGGAGTTTTGAGAGTTGAGGAACAGAATCAAAAATAATCATTTATAAATGTAAAAAAATATTACACATAAAAATTTTTTGCGCCCGTGCCGTTGAAGATGAAAAATTTCTATCTTTGCGACTTGAAAAACAAATCAATTAAATTAATAACCAAAAAATTGTACCCGACACGGACAAAGGGCTTTGAAAAATGAAAAAGAGCATCAGATTATTCACGACAGTGATGGTTTGCATGGCGATGGCGCTGTGCGTATCGTGCAAGAAAGACAACGCCGAGCCGAGCGGCGGCGGTAATGGTGGCGGCGGCACGCAGACCGTCGCGACGGTCACGACGGATGAGGTGACGGACATCA
>X431_Quagga__coassemble_74_pt1 | contig 22403 bp, 22 predicted proteins | sample X431_Quagga__metabat2_low_PE_006 | metagenome-assembled genome bin X431_Quagga
TCATCTTCCTCTCTCATTTAATTCAGTATATAATCTCTCAAATTTCGGGACAAAACGGTCAATATCGCCCGCGCCCATTGTCACAAGCAGCTTTGGCTCAATGCTTTCGATTGTCTCCACGAGATTTTCTTTCGTGCACAACATCTTCTTGCCAGCGGTGATTCTCTCAAGCAGCGCCGATGATGTGACGCCTTCAATAGGCATTTCGCGGGCCGGATAGATGTCGAGAAGTACCACGCGGTCGGCGATGGAGAGGCTTTCGGCAAACTCGTCCATGAAATCGCGTGTCCTGGTGAAGAGATGAGGCTGAAACACCACCGTCAACTCCTTGCCACAGAACACCTTACGGGCGGCAAGCAGCGCGGCTCTTATCTCCTCCGGATGATGCGCGTAGTCGTCGATATAGACATTCCTCCCGCCTCGCACCCTGATATCGAAACGACGTTGCACCCCTTTGAACGTCAGCAACGCCTCCTTGATGGTCGCAGCCTCAACACCGACAAAAGAACATATAAGCATCGCGGCAAGCGCGTTCTGCACATTGTGATCGCCGTAAAGCGGCATCGCCACACGCAACCCGTTCAAGTCGGCACCTATCAAATCCGACTCAACGCCATTGAAACGAACCTCAAACTCAGTCATGCCATCGGCGATATGAATCTCGGATGCCACGACATCGGCGTCATTCAACCCGTAGGTGACATGATTCTTTGATGTCTGAATCGGGAGATTCTCATGATAAATCACCATTCCATCGTCAGCGGTTTTGTTGACAAATTCATTAAAACCATCCACAAGATGTTGATAATCACCATATATATCAAGGTGGTCGGCGTCAATGGATGTCACAATGCTGGCGAACGGCGAGAGTTGCAGGAATGAACGGTCGAACTCATCGGCCTCCATCACGACGAATTGGTCGTTGGCGGTGCCAATCACCACGTTACTGTCGATGTTGCGCGATATTCCGCCGATGAACGACGAGAGTTTCTTTCCTGCCGTCATCAGGATATGCGTCACCAATGCCGTTGTGGTCGTCTTGCCGTGTGTGCCGGCAATGGCCAACGCCGGCTTCACACGCGAGAGCATTCCCAACACCTCGGCTCTTTTGACAATCTTCACGCCTTTTTCCTTCAAGACATTGAGTTCATGCAAGTCGGACGGTATCGCAGGTGTCATCACGACAAACTCCAGAGTGGCAGGGATGAGCGATGGGTCGTCTTGATAATGGATTTTAATCCCTTCATTCTCAAGCTTTTGAGTCAGCGGCGAGCAGGTGCGGTCATAGCCGGCGACATGGCAGCCTTGGGCCTTGAAATAACGTGCCAGGGCACTCATTCCGATGCCGCCTATTCCCAAAAAATACACCATCTTACCGTTGTTCATCACCTGCTTCGTTTTATATCTTTATAACTAATTAAGATTCAATATTTTATCAATCTCATCGACAATATCTTCCGCTGCATTTGGTTTTGCAAATTTAGCGATATTTTCTGACATTGCAAGCATTTTCTCATTGTCTTTCAACAAATTAAACACAACAGGCAGCAGTTGTTCTTCCGTCTCGGAGTTTTTCACCATGACGGCGGCATCCGCGTTGACGAGGCTCTGTGCGTTTTTGGTCTGATGGTCTTCGGCGGCTGTCGGGAGCGGCACGAACACCACAGGTTTCCTGACGAGTGATAGTTCCGAAATCGACATTGCGCCGGCGCGTGAGATCACCACGTCAGCGGCGGCATACGCCATATCCATCTTCTCGATGAACACCGTCGGTTTCACTCTGTCGGTGAGTCCGAGAGCCTCTATCTCCCTTGTCGCCTGCTCGATGTAGAACTTGCCTGTCTGCCAAATCATCTGAAAGTCATTGTCCCTGAACATCTGCAATCTGGCGGAGATGCCTCTGTTTATCCCGAGTGCGCCTTGGCTTCCGCCGACAAGCAGGATGACAGGTTTCTCGGGGTCGAGGCCGAACGTCTTCACGGCGTCAGGCCTGTTGTCATTTTGCGATACTATGTTATTTCTCAACGGGTTACCCGTGATGACAATCTTGTCTTTCGGGAACCATCTGTCCATGTTTTCGTATGCGACGCATATCCTTGCGGCTTTCGGTGCCACTATCTTGTTTGTCACGCCCGGGAACGAGTTCTGTTCCTGTATGATGACGGGTATCCCGAGCGATGTGGCCTTGCGCATCGTGGGGCCGCTGGCGAAGCCGCCGACGCCTACCACCGCGTCAGGTTTGAACCTCTTCAATATCCTGCGGGCTTTGCACAGGCTGCTGATGAGTTTGAAAGGGAAGCTGAGGTTATCGAGCGACAGCTCACGTTTGAACCCGCTGATCCACAGGCCTTCGATGGGGTAGCCGGCCTTCGGCACGCGCTCCATCTCCATCCTTCCCTTTGCGCCGACAAAAAGTATCTCGGCGTCGGGGTGACGTCTCTTGAATGCGTCTGCTATCGCAATGGCGGGGAATATGTGCCCTCCTGTGCCGCCGCCGCTAACTATCAGCCTCGGCTGCTTCGACTTCTGCTGTTCTTTCATCACTCTTGTTAATATCTTTTGTAACACTAATTATCATTCCTATTGAAGCTCCTGTGAATATCAACGAGGTGCCTCCCATGCTCACGAAAGGCAGCGGCTGGCCCGTGACAGGCAGCAGTCCGACGGCGACGCCCATGTTCACCATGGCCTGCATCACGAGGCTGAACGCCAGCCCGAACGAGAGCAACGCCCCGAACGACTGCGGCGCGCGTATCACGACCCTCGTGGCACGAAACAGTATTATCATATAGATGAGAAGCACGAATATGCCTCCGGCAAGCCCGTATTCCTCAAGGATTATCGCGTAGATGAAGTCGGAATACGGATGCGGCAACACGTTACGCTGCGTGCTCTTCCCGGGCGATTTTCCGAACACGCCGCCACCCGCGATGGCCACCTTCGACTGCATCACCTGGAAGTTGGCGTCGTTGTCAACCTCCTCGTCATCAGCCAAAAACCGCTGAATCCTGTGGACCCACGTCGAGGCGCGGTTTGTCGTCTCAGGATTGGCCTCGCCGATTTTATACATGATGAAAACAGCAAGCCCACCGACCAAGACGATTGTCCCGACGAACCCGAGGATATATTTCATCTTCACCCTACCGATGAACATCATGACGAGACAGACGGCGAAAAGCAACGCCGCGGTGGAGAAATTCTCAGGGAATATCAGGCCGACGGCGGCCAGAATCGGGACGATGACCCGCTTGAGCAGATACTTAAGCGATGACATCTGCTCCCTTTCCTGCGTCAGCACCATGGCGAGATACCCGACAAGCGTGACTTTCGCCAAGTCGCTGGTCTGGAAAGAGATGAAGCCGATTCCGATGACACGCGAAGCGCTGTTGAGGTTACGCCCGAGGACTATCGTCAGCAGCAGCAGCGGCAGCGACACCCAGAACAACGCCGACAGTATCTTTGCATATCTGCGGTATTGCACGCACGACGTGCCCGCCATCGCCAAAAGTCCGGCGAGAAGCAACGCCGAATGTTTCAGAAGCACGAAGGCATTGCTCCCGTGGAATCTGTTGTTGGCATACGACTCCGACGCGCTGTAAACAGCCAGCATCGAAATCAGCGCAAGCAAGACTGCCATGACCCAGATGACTTTGTCGCCTTGAATGATTCTCCTAATCTTTTCCATAGTCTTTATTGTCTGTTTTCATTAATCCCTTGCTATTTTGACAAAATCCGAAGCGAGACGGGCGAGGCTCTTTTCCTGCATGTCGCTTGCCGGCGAGAAGAGAATGTTATGTCCCGGCACCGCGATTCTCTCGGCCAGCACCATCGCATCTCTCATGCATGATGCCGTCTTCACGCTTCCGCGCACCACGCCGCCGAACGCTCTGACGACATTATCGGTGCAGTCGCCGACACATATCACCGACACAACACATTGACGCACAACGGGGATAAGTTCCTCATAGTCGCCGCTGCCGCCCGTCGTGATCCAGACCGTCGGAGCCGAGGTCTCGCTCAGGGTGAAATACGTCGCCGAGATGCTTCTCGCACCCGAGTCATCGATATAATTCACGCCGTTTTTGTATTGGACGACTTCGTTTCTGTGTTTGACACGCTCACAGTCGATGAAGTAATTCCTGAGGTTACTTCTGCGTGCCTTGTTGATGCTTTCGCCGATGGTTGCGGCCATCGTCAAAGTCTCGGTTCTTCTGCCTTGTGTGGCAAGCTGTTCTAAAGTCATTTATGTTTTCTTTTTTGTTATCTGATTTTCAATGTGAGTATCGCGACGGCCACAAGGATGATTGTGACAATCCAGAACCTCACTGTTATTTTCATCTCATGGAGAAGGTCGCCCCTGCCCTTATATATCACGGTGCTCGAAGGGTCGAATTTCAGTACCTGCTCCATCGAGGTGCGGAAATGGTCATGTATCGGGGTGCGTTTCCAGATGCGGCGGTGCACTCCCTTGCGTTTCCCGCTCACGTAATAGAGACGCTGTCCGATGACCGAGACGCTCTCGATGAGGAAGATGCCGCACATTATCGGGAGGAGAAGCTCCTTATGCAGTATCACGGCGGAGACCGCGATGATGCCGCCTATGGTGAGGCTGCCGGTGTCGCCCATGAAGACCTGTGCCGGGAAGGAGTTGTACCACAGGAAGCCTATCAGCGCGCCGATGAACGACGCGAGGAATATCACGACCTCCTCGCTGCCCGGGATGTACATGATGTCTAAATAGCCGGAAAGCATCGCGTTGCTCGATAGATACGCGAGGATGCCGAGTCCAAGCCCGATTATCGCGGAGTTGCCAGCCGCCATGCCGTCCATACCATCGTTGAGGTTAGAGCCGTTGGAGACAGCCGCCACGACAAACACCGTGAGTATCACGAAGAAAATCCAGCCGGCGTAATATTTATACGGCTCCCCGAGGAAACCGAAGATGTCGGCGTAGTTAAGGTTGTGATTCTTGAAAAACGGTATCGTCGTCCTCGTCGATTTCACGTCGGGCGTCTTGATGACAATCTCCTTGTTATCTTCGATTCTCGTCTCAACTTTCTCATTCATGACCACCTGCGGGCTGAACCTCAGCGTCAGTCCGACAACAAGGCCGAGTGCCACCTGTCCTGCGATCTTGTACCAGCCTTTGATGCCGTCTTTCTTTTTCTTCACCGTCTTGACGTAGTCATCGGCGAAGCCTATCCCGCCGAGGATCAGCGTGGTGACGAGCATCAGTATCATATACACGTTATGCAGCTTCCCGATGAGGAGACACGGGATGAGCATCGAGGCGATGATTACGATGCCGCCCATCGTCGGGACACCTTTCTTGTTCACATTGAACGGGTCGAGTTTTGCGTCACGCTGCGTCTCGGAGATGCCACGACTTTTCATGTATCTTATGAAAGCCTTGCCGAGCCATATCGACACCACGAGTGCGATGATGATGGCGAGGATGGCGCGGAATGTCACGTAGTTGAACACCCCGGCACCTGGCAAATCATATTTTCTGTTCAGAAAATCAAAGAGATAGTATAACATTTTCTTCCTCCTTATTTCTCGTTGAATGCTTTTTCAAGTTCCTCTCTGTCGTCAAAATGATGTTTCACGCCTTTGACGTCCTGATAGTCCTCGTGGCCTTTGCCGGCGATGAGTATTATGTCGCCTTTCTTGGCTAATGCCACGGCTGTCCTGATGGCCTCGCGTCTGTCGGTGATGCACAGCACCCTGTTGTAGTATGCGCCGCTGACGCCGGCTTTCATCTGTGCGATAATCTCATCAGGTTCCTCGAAGCGCGGGTTGTCGCTCGTCAGGACAAGCCTCTCGGAGCGCGTCACCGCTGCCTCGGCCATCTCGGGTCGTTTCGCCGCGTCACGATTGCCTCCCGCGCCGGCGACGGTTATAAGTGTCTCATTATGTGTGCGTATCTCATTGATGGTGTCAAGCACATTCTTCAGCGCATCGGGCGTGTGGGCGTAATCAACGATGCCGATGACTCCGGACTTCGAATATACCATCTGGAAACGGCCGGCCGCGCTGTGCAGCTTGCTGACACCACACAGCAGCTCATCGTCCTTCATACCGAGCAGATGCGCCGCGCCGTAGATGGCAAGAATATTTGATGCGTTGAACCTGCCGACGAGCAGGGTGAACAGCTCTCTGTTGTTGATTTTCAGCTTCATGCCATCGAAGCAGCTCTCAAGGACGATGCCTTTGAAGTCGGCGTCGTGAAGCAGCGAATACGTCTTCTTCACCGCCTTGGTGTTCTGTAGCATCACCATGCCGTTTCTGTCGTCAAGATTGGTGAGCGCGAACGCCGTCTCGGGGAGGTTGTCGAAAAACTTCTTCTTCGCGTCGCGGTAAGCCGCCACTGTCTTATGATAGTCGAGGTGGTCGTGTGTGAGGTTCGTGAAGATGCCGCCGGCGAATGTCAGGCCTGCTATCCTGTCTTGGTCAACGGAATGCGAGCTGACCTCCATGAAGGCGTATTCGCAGCCGGCATCAACCATCTCGCTCAGCAACTCGTTGAGTTCCAGTTGGTCGCCGGTGGTGTGCGTTGACGGGACGACTCTCCCGTCGATGATGTTCTCTATCGTCGAGAGCAGCCCGCAGGCGTAGCCGGCATCGGTGAAAAGCCTGTAGAGCAGCGTGGCGATGGTGGTCTTTCCGTTGGTGCCGGTGACACCGACCAGACGCAGCTTCGACGAGGGGTTCCCGAAGTACTCCGACGCGGCGAAGCCGAGGGCTTTCGCGCTGTTTTCAACCACGACGTATGTCACTGCGCCGTCGGGATTGTCCGGAAGCTGTTCACACACCACTGTCTTCGCGCCGTTCTCAACCGCCTTCGCGATGTAGTCATGTCCATCGACCTGTGTCCCGCGGACCGCGAAGAACGCGCTGTCTCTCACACATTTCCTTGAGTCGAAGGCAAGCGCCGACACCTCGGGGTTCTCAGCCCCGACTGTCTTACCAACCTTGCAATTCCTTAATATCTCGTTTAATCTCATTTTAAAACGATTGTTATTGTTTTACCTTTTTCTAATTTCTCGCCGGCCTTGACCGACTGTCTTGCCACCACCCCGCAGCCTGAGAATGAGGCTTTCCAGCCGTTGTTCTCGATGAGATAGACCGCGTCCATCACGTTCATCCCCGTCATGTCGGGGACGAGGTCGGAGTCCGGCTCCACGTTCTGAATCACCACGCCGCCGTTGTTCGACGGCTTGACCTTGACCCACTCGGAGCCGAGTTCGCTGTCAACCATCCGCACGCCGGACATCTGGCAGTATTCATTGACGTCATCGTAATAAGCGAGCGACGAATTAGTGTATTTGTCGCAGTTTGCCGGATAGTTCTCCGTCTCGTCGGTGATGCCAAGCTCCGTCGCATATACCTTCTCGGCAATCTCCTTGAAGACAGGAGCCGACACCGAGGCGCCGTAATATCTTCCAGCCATCGGGTTGCTGATGACCACGATACATGTATATTTCGGCGCGTCAGCGGGGAAATACCCGACGAAAGACGCGGTATAGTTTTTCTTGTTGTAACCCGACTTTCCGCCGGAGATCTGTGCGGTGCCTGTCTTTCCGGCAACGGAGAACGAACACTTATTCAGCATCTTGGCGGTGCCGTTCTCCACGACGCCACGGAGCAGAGTCTGCAACGTCTTTATCGTCCTCTCCGATGCGATGCTCTCGTTGATGACGACCGGCTCGAAGCTGCGCACCACCTCGTTGCCGTGACGTATCTCACGGACAAACTGCGGCTTCATCATCCTGCCGTTGTTCGCGATGGCGTTATAATAAGTCAGTAACGTTATCGGTGTCACCGTAAGTTCATAACCTATTGACATCCAAGGCAGTGACACCTTCGACCAGTACTTATTGTCGGTGTTTTTGATATACGGCTTGCCCTCGCCTTTAATGTCGAGGTTGAGCGGCTCGTTGATTTTCGTCTTTTTGATGAGGTCGATGAACTTCTGCGGATTGTCGGCGAAGGCCTCTGTGGTAAGGTAGGCGAATGCGATGTTCGACGACTCCCAGAAGGCTTGTTTTATCGTCGGCGTGCCGTTGGCGATGACGTGCGAGTCGGTCATTATGCGGTTGGCGAAACGCATCGTGCCGCTCGTGCCGATATTCAACACTCTGTTGATGTTGAAGTTGGGGTTGTTTTCGAGCAGAGCCGTCATCGTTATCGCCTTGAATGTCGAGCCTGGCTCCACGTTTTCGGCGATTGCGAAGTTGTACGATTCCTCATATTTCGCGCGTTTCTCGTTGTACCGCAACGATGCCATGACCTCGATGAACCCCGTCTCCACGTCCATCATGATGACGCAGCCTTGCGCCGCCTTGTTCTCGATGAGGCAACGGCGCAGCGCCTCCTCCGCGAGGTCCTGCATCTCGATGTCGATGGAGGTGTATATGTCTTTGCCGTTCTGCGGCAGCACGTTGACTGACGCCGGCACGTCGATGAAACGGCCTCCGTTGACGCGACGGCGCATCTGTATGCCGTTCTTTCCGACAAGGCAGGTGTCGTAGGCACCTTCGAGGCCGACCTTCACCGGATTGAGAGAATCGCCGCTGACGTAGCCGACGGTCCTCATGGCGATGTCGCCGTACGGGCGCTCGCGGACGAAATGCTTCTCCGCTATCAGTCCGTTGCCGCGTTTCTCACGGAAAATAGGGAACGTCTTGATGCGCTCATATTCGCTCTTCGTCAGACGCTTGGCTATCTTCACGTAACGTTTATTGTTCGCCCGAGCCTTGTTGAAACGGCTGACATACTGCGACTTAGAATAATCATTAAACATCGCCGACAAGCTGTCGGATAGGCCTCTCACGTCTCTGTCGAAGACCTCATCCTTGACGGCGACGGGGTCGAAGAAGATGTCATAGACAGGTATCGTGGTGGCGATGATGGTGTTGTTCTTCGAGAACACATTGCCTCTCATGGCGGGCACATCCACGATGCGCGTGTCGGCCTTGGCCGCATATTCAAGCAGCTCCTCGCGCTCGGCGACCTGAATGTAAATAACCTTGACAACCACCGCGACGGCGAAGAGCAGCATGAGGCCATACACAAGATAAACTCGCCATAGGGTGTCAAAATCAGAATTGTTGTTTTTCATAATCTCAATCTTTTTTGTTTTGTCCTACATATATCGTTATTTTTTTCAATGGTTCAACAGACTCTTTTATCCCCCTGTCTTTCAGCAACTTGACAAGCTGCGACTGTTTGGTGAGTTTCGTTATCTCCGACTTGTTGTAAACATATTCGACATGTTTGTTTTCAAGGACGCGGTTCTGCACCATCAGCTCGCTGTTCACGTCTTCGGCGATGTAAGTGTTTGTTATATAAAGCATAAGAAGCAGCACCACGTATATCACGAACGGCAGTTGCTTCGTGACGGTCTTTTTCGTAAACACCTCGCCGCCGATATATTTCTGGACGAACGACTCTTTCTTTGGCCTCAGCTCTAATTTCTCATCTGTCCTGACGCTCAACTCATTGTTCTCCACTCTCATCACTTCATTCTTATCACTCATTCCGTCCTCCTTTCCGCTATTCTGAGTTTCGCGCTTCTCGCTCGGCTGTTCAGGGCCAACTCCTCGTCAGTCGGCACGATGGGTTTATGTGTTATTAATAGATAAGGTGTGAGTTGGTTACCGAAGAAGTCTTTCTCCACCTCGCCGCTCGCGTTGCCGCTTCTCATGAAGTTTTTCACGAGGCGGTCTTCGAGTGAGTGGTACGACATCACCACGAGGCGACCTCCGGGTTTCAGCACGTCGGCGCACTGTGAGAGGAACGCCTCAAGCACCTCCATCTCCTTGTTGACCTCGATGCGCAGTGCCTGGAATATCTGCGCGAGCATCTTGTTCTCGGCACCTTTCTGGAGATGAGGCGCGACAGCCTCTTTCAGGTCGGTCGTCGTCTCCAACGGCCTCACCGAACGCGCGTTGTCGATGTCACGCGCCAGCGCCATGGCGTTCTTCAGCTCGCCGTAACGCGAGAGGACAGCCGCCAACGAACCGACCTCGTAGCTGTTCACCACGCTCGCGGCATCGACGGGCGCATTCTGGTTCATACGCATGTCGAGACGGCCCTCAAAACGGGTCGAGAAACCCTTCTCCGGCGTGTCGAACTGATACGATGAGACGCCGAGGTCGGCCAAGATGCCATCGACTTTCGAGCGGGCGTGAAGCTGCACGAAGTTCTTCATGTATCTGAAATTCTGCGGGATGAACGTGAAACGCGGGTCGTCGAAAGCGTTCCTCGCCGCGTCAGCGTCCTGGTCGAAGGCGTAGAGATGACCGCCGTCGAGCTGGTCGAGGATACGACGAGAATGCCCGCCGCCGCCGAACGTAACATCGACATACAGTCCGTCAGACTTGATGTTCAAGCCCTTCATACACTCCTCCAACATCACAGGATTATGATACATAATTATATATTACAATTTTCAGTCATTAAATTCAACACCGCCGAGGTTCTCGTCGAGCATTCTCATGAAGTCGTCGTCGGAGACCTCCGCGTTGCTCTTGTCGAGCTGCTCCTGACCCCAGATCTGCATCCTGTCGGTCAGCGAGGAAATCACCACATCCTTGACCATGCCGCATTTCCCGAGCAGGTCCTTCGGAATCTGAAGACGACCGCTGCCATCGACCTTCACGAGACGCGCACCCGCGTTAATCCTCCTCTGAATTATCAAGGTCTCCTTGCGGAATGAGTTCATCCTGCCGAGACGGTCCTGAAGCCTCCTCCAGTCGTCCATCCCGAACATGTCGAGACACGGCTCATACAGCCCCGGACGCAGCACAAAACCCTCATCCAACGCCGACCCGAGCTGTTCCTTGAAACTGCTCGGAAGGAGGAGCCGGCCCTTAGCGTCTAATTTACAAGCATATTCGCCTATCGGATAATTCATTTTTCCTTCATTTTTTCAAGCCGCTAAATTATACATTTTTCTCCACTTTTACCCACTTTGCATCAAAAAGTTATCAACATTTTAATAACTTTTTTCATAATGTGTTTATTAACAATATGTTACAATCAAAAAAGTTTTCAACATTTTTATTTTCAGACTTTCAAAGGAAAATTTGATTATTTTTGCGAAAAAATATTTCATGATAATAAAGACGGCATCATTTCTGCAAAGCAACACGAGAATCGACAAGTTACCGGCGGCTGACAGGCCTGAATACGCATTCATCGGACGCTCCAACGTGGGGAAGTCATCGTTGATAAACATGCTGACTGGCAACGGGAAATTGGCAAAGGTGTCGGCGACGCCGGGCAAAACAATCACCATCAATCATTTCATAATCAACAACGAATGGTATTTGGTTGACCTTCCCGGGTATGGTTTCGCGAAGCGTTCGCAGAAAGACCGCGAGATGTGGGCGAAGATGCTTGACGAATACGTCATGAGCCGCCGCAATTTGGTTATGATGTTCGTGCTGGTTGACAGCCGCATCGAGCCGCAGAAAATAGATCTGGACTTCATTGCAAAGCTCGGGGAGAGCCGGGTGCCTTTCGCCATTGTCTTCACGAAGACCGACAAGCTGAAGAGCGGGAAGCTTGCCGCGAACATAGAGACGTACAAGCAGCGGCTTCTTGAGGAATGGGAGGAGCTGCCGACGATGCTCGTCACCTCATCGGAAAACGGCGTGGGGAAAGACGATGTCCTGAACTTGATTGAAAGCTATAACAAGTCTATCTCTCTGTAACAGACCACTCTACAATATTCCGCTTTTCGGAAGAGAACACGACTCCGACCTTGAACAGCTTCCTGTTGTCAGCGGCGTATGGTTCGGCATAGCCTTTGTCGTCAATCTGTTTGAGTGCTTCTTCCGCCGTGCCGTCGAGTTTGAATTCGAAGAGAAGGTCGTGAACGTCTGCGTTCCGATTGGGTATTTCATAACGCTATCATTTTTTTCGGGTGCAAAATCTATAAAGTTTTGAGAGTGGAGAGTTGAGAGTTAAGAGTGGAGTTTTTTGATGCGTCAGCCAACTCCACTCTCCACTCTCAAAACTACACACTAAAAAAAACTTCTCCTAAATTTAACGGATTACGGCACGGGGTCGTATCCGCTTCCGCCCCACGGGTTGCATGAGGCTATCCTTTTTATTGTCAGCCATCCTCCTTTTATCGCGCCATATTTCCTGATGGCTTGTATGCCGTAGTTCGAACATGTCGGGGTGTAGCGGCAGTTGCGCCCGATGAGCGGCGACAGCGTGTATTGATACACTCTGATGAGCAGAATCAAGATGTTGGCCGGCAGTTTGACGATGAATCTCAGCATATCTTCCCCTCCAGGCGTTTGGCTATGCCCGACATCTTCGACTCTATCTCGTTGTATGTCAGGATGCACGTCGCGGTATATACAAACGCGATATCTATTGTTTTGTTGTTTTCGTTGCAGATATTCATAAGGTTTTCCTTGTTACGGCGCCAGCTCTCGCGGACGAGGCGTTTCACCCTGTTGCGTTTCACCGCGTGGTGGAAACGTTTCTTCGACACTGAGACGATGATGCGGGGTATCGCCGTCTCCCGTGTGACGGCGTCGTGGACGTGCACAACGACCCGGAAAGGATAGGCGTTGAATCCTTTCCCCTCCTCGAACAACGCGTTGATGTCGTTTTTCAGGTAGAGGCGCTGCGACTTCGGTAATCCTTCCTTAGGCTCCACTATTTCTTCTTGGCTTTTTTCGACTCGGCGGTGAGATATTCCTCTATCGCCATGGTGATTGACGGGGCTGTCTCCGTCGGGGCGGCGAAACTGAGGCAGAAGCCCGCGTCGGTGATGGCCTTGCATGTCGATTGTCCCAACCCGCCGATGGCTACGCTGCCCTGCTCGAAATCAGGGAAATTGGCCTTCAGCGACTCTATCCCCGCAGGGCTGAAAAACACCAACATATCGTATTTGTTGATGTCAATGACATTCTTGATGTCGGCACTCACCGTGCGGAAAATCATCGCCTTCTTGAACTTCAACTCGGCCTCCGTCATCATCTCGCCGTAGTCCTCCGTCGTGGTGATGTTCGAGGTCGGAAGGAAGAAATACTCCTCCTTGTGTTTCTTCATCAGCTCGACAAGCTCCGAGAACGACTGTGTGCCGAAGAATATCTTCCTCTTGCGGAACTGTATGTAATGTTGCAGGTACAACGCCGTTGACTCATTGAGACAGAAATACTTGAGGTTGTCAGGCACAGTGTAGCGCATCTCCTTCGCGATGCTGAAGAAGTGGTCAATCATGTTGCGGCTCGTAAGTATCACCGCGGTGTAGTCGGTCAGCTTCACATGGTCTTGCCTCAGCTCAAGCGGCTCAACGCTTTCCAACTTGATGAATTTCTCAAATTCAAAGTTGACATTGAACTTCTTGATGATGTTTTCGTATGGAGTTTTCGTGATGTCAGCCGGTTTAGGCTGTGAGACAAGTATGTTCTTAACTTTCATTTTGTAAACCAAATTTATGATTAACTCTATAATACAGAATTAGTTGCAACAAGTCGGAACGCCATTGTGAAGGCAACTGAAATCGGTATAATTTCGAGCGTGCAAAAATACAAAAAATTTTTCAATGTTTCATTTTTTATTAAAAATTGGAAGTCAATAAAAGTTTTCACTATTCTATAGGCGTTAAAAACCGCCATAATCGAAATGCCGAGAAACAGCCAAAACTTTGACTGATAGAATGTTAAGACGAGGACGAGCGGCAGCAGCACGAAGTTCATCGAGGCCATCATCGCTATGTGGATGATGGCGTGATGCTGCGATGCGGACTGTGTGCAGAACATCCATCCGATTAAATTAATAAAAAGGTATCTGACCAACACGAACGCGCTTGCGAAGAGACACGCCTCAAAGAAGAAGTCAACGCCGCCGTATAGTCTTATGTTGCCGTTGAGAATCAGCACCGACTTCTGGACGAAGAGTGCGAGCAGCGCGATGTACGACACCGCCACCGAGAAACCTGTGAGGCTGGTGAGCGGGTTCCATTCACGCGTCATCCTCTCCGTGTCGGAACTGTGATAAAACATCGAGATGATGGCACCGAGGCGGTTGGGCGCAAACTGCTTGCACAACACCAAGACTGCCATCACCGACAGTATGACAATGAAGTTATATGACGACAACACGCCATCGACAAGCCTGACTTTCTCGTCGAGCGTACCTGCGATATTCTCCGTAACAAGCTGAAAATCAACGTTGTCATTAGCCATTTTTATCTTCATTTTTGATTTGCAAAAATATCTAATTTTTTTTTATTATTCGGATAAGATTTGTATTTTTGCAAAATTAAAAAAGACACTTAAATTTTTAAAATAATGGGACTCATTGAACAGATTATAGCCAACGCGCAGGCTAAAAAACAGCGCATCGTCCTCCCTGAAGGCGACGAACCGAGAACATTGAAGGCCGCCGACCGCATCATCGCCGACGGCATCGCCGACGTGATACTCATCGGGCCGGCACAGAAGATCGCCGACATGACGGCGGAGTTCGGGCTGAAGAACATCAGCAAGGCACGCATCATCGACCCGAAGAACAACCCCGACAGACAGAAATACGCGGAGATGCTTTACGAGATCCGCAAGAACAAAGGCATGACGATGGAACAGGCGGAAGGCCTCGCCGAGAACTTCATGTATCTCGGCATCCTGCTCGTGAAAGCCGGTGAGGCCGACGGCCTCGTCAGCGGCGCACGCAGCACCACGGGCGACATGCTCCGTCCAGCGCTCCAGATCATCAAGACCGTCCCAGGCGTGACATGCGTCTCCGGCGCGTTCATCATGTTCCTCCCGGAAGGCTGCCCTTACGGCACCGACGGGAAGATGGTGTTCGCCGACTGCGCCGTCACTCCGATGCCGACAGCCGAACAGCTCGCCGAGATAGCCATCTGCACCGCCGACACCGCGAAGAACATCGCCAAGATCGACCCGGCGGTGGCGATACTCAGCTTCTCGACAAAAGGCTCCGCGAAACATGAAGTCGTCGACAAGGTCATCGAAGCCACCAACATCGCACAGCAACGTCGTCCCGACCTCCTTCTTGACGGCGAGCTCCAGGCCGATGCCGCCATCGTGCCGTCGGTGGGCTCAAGCAAGGCCCCGGGCAGCAAGGTCGCTGGCAAAGCCAACACCCTCGTGTTCCCGTGCCTCGAAGTCGGCAACATCGCCTACAAACTCGTGCAGCGTCTAGCCGGCGCCGAAGCCGTGGGCCCCGTCCTCCAAGGTCTCGCGAAGCCGTGCAACGACCTCAGCCGCGGCTGCTCCATCGACGACGTCTATAAACTCGTCGCAATCACATGTAACCAGGCAATAGCTCAGAAACAATAAATTATCATAACATGAAGATATTAGTTTTAAACTGCGGTTCATCGTCAATCAAATACCAGTTGATTGAGATGGACGAAAAGAATCACTCAGTATTGGCGAAAGGCCTTCTCGAGCGCATCGGCCTCGAGATGGGCGAGTTCACTCACAAATGGAACGGCCAGAAACACTACGAACAGCTTCCCATCCCGAACCACACGGAAGGCATCAAGATCGTACTTGCGGCATTGACGAACGCCGAATACGGCGTCATCAAGTCGCTCAACGAGGTCAACGCTGTCGGCCACCGCGTGGCGCACGGCGGCGAGAAGTTCACCAAGAGCGTCCGCATCAACGACGAAGTCATTCAGGGCATCAAAGACCTCTGCGACCTCGCCCCGCTGCACAACCCGGGCAGCCTGCAGGGCATCGCGGCGATGCAGGATGTGCTTCCCGGCATCCCGATGGCGGCGGTGTTCGACACCTCATTCCACGCCACAATGCCGCCGGAGGCTTACCTCTACGCAGTGCCGTTTGAATATTACGAGAAATACCGCGTCCGCCGCTACGGATTCCACGGCACCAGCCACAAGTTCGTGGCCGAGAAAGCCGCCGCATTCGTCGGCAAGGACTGGAACGACTGCAAGATCGTGACATGCCACCTCGGCAGCGGCGCCTCGATAGCGGCGGTCGAAAACGCCAAGTCGGTGGAGACGTCAATGGGCTTCACACCCGTCGAAGGCCTCGTGATGGGCAGCCGCACCGGCGACCTCGACCTCGGCGCGTTCATGTACATCATGGACAAGACAGGCTACAGCACAAAGGAGATGAACACGTTGGTGAACAAGAAGTCGGGTCTCATCGGCATCACCGGCAACTCGCAGGACATGCGTGACGTCCGCGCCGGCCGCGACGCAGGCGACGAACGCTGCACCTACGCGTTCAACATGTTCGCGCACCGCGTGAAGAAATACATCGGCGCATACGCCGCCATCATGAACGGCATGGACGTCCTCGTGATGACAGGCGGCATCGGCGAGAACGCATGGTTCATGCGCGAGGCCATCCTCGACAACATGGAGTTCCTCGGAATAAGATACGACAAGGCTCTCAACCAGACCATCATGGGCGATGCAGCCGTCATCTCGACACCCGACTCAAAGGTGAAGGTCGTAGTGTATCCTACAGACGAGGAATACATGATAGCCAAGGACACCTTCGATTTAGTTAAGAGATAAGAGAGTAGAGAGTAAAGATAAGAGAGCGCAGAGCGATGTCGGCTTGTTTCTGAAATCACCGGCATCGCTCCGTTCTCTCCTCTTTTAACTTTCCTCTTTTAACTTTCCTCTCTCAACTCTCCTCTCTCAACTCTCCTCTCTCAACCAATCACCTCACATAGTGTGGCATCTTCTCCGGCAGCACCATCGAGAACTCAATGAGACCTTTCACCACGCCGCCGTCGAACCACGGGGTCTGGTAAATCATCTTCTTAACTCCTTTTTTGTCAATGGTATATACATTCGTCGCGGCATCGTCCAAGAGATGATGTATTATATCCTGCGACCGCTGCTGATGGCACGGCATCATGCTCTGCCCGACCTTGTCGCCGAACGTTGCGAGCGACTTGTCATTCTGATAGACAACGTTTCCTTCAGTATCGCAAATAGTGATGCTGACGTTTATTGATTTGTAATAGTCGAAATTCATGTTTTCAGAGTTTTAAATTCTTGCAAAAATACTACTAATTCCGTATCCACAGTCCTCTGCGAGGATTTTTTTCTTTTTTGATAATTATATAAAGATAAAAGCGTTATATTTGCAACTTATTTTTTGAGATGAGACTATACAAATATATCATTAAGCAGTATATCGGCACGTTTATCTTCACGTTTGCCGTCGCGATTTTCATTCTGCTGATGCAGTTTCTGTGGCAATGGATTGAGGATTTCATTGGCAAGGGATTGGAAATCAGCGTGATGGCGAAGCTGTTGTTCTACACCTCGGTGACTTTCGTGCCTATGGCCCTGCCTCTCGCGATCCTGCTTTCCTCGCTGATGTGCTTCGGCAACATGGGCGAATACTACGAGCTCGTGGCGATGAAGGCAAGCGGCATTTCGGTGTGGAAGGTGATGCGTCCGCTGCTGTTTTTCTCCATTGCGATGAGCTTCATGGCGTTTCTTTTCTCAAACAACGTGCTGCCTGTGGCACAGCTGAAGATGTCGTCGCTGCTTTATGATGTCTCACACAAGAAGATGACCCTTGAGATTCCGGAAGGCGTGTTCTACCGCGGCATCGACAAATACGTGATACGTGTCGGGAAGAAAGGCGACGACGGCAAGACGCTGTACGACGTCATGATTTACGACCACACCGACAACAAAGGCAACACAATGGTCACCGTCGCCGACTCGGGCTACATGGCGATGAGCATGAGCCAACGCGAGATGATATTCACGCTGTACGACGGCTATAACTACAGCGAAGTCATTGAAGACAAGGACTACCGCGACCGCCGACCGTTCCAGAAGATGTCGTTCAAGAGGCAGCTGTTCACCTTCGACATGTCGCAGTTCGACCTTGGCCACACCGACGAGGAGTCGTTCAAGTCGCACCAGGACATGATGAACATCAGGCAGTTGAATTACTCCATCGACTCGTTGAACAAGATGTTTGCCAACGACATGGAGGTCTTCACCAACAACACTTACAACAGATACCGCAATCTGACATCACCGGTGGAGTCGTACCAACGGCTCGACAAGAAGGCGGCGAAAAGGCGGAACGACACCCTGTCAGCCGACACGATAGCGGTCTTCAACTGGCCTCTGCTGAGCAACTTCAAAGACCATGAGCGCGTCACCATGATAGAGATGGCTGTCAGCTCGGCGACAAACGCGAGGGATAACGTAACGTACAGCGTGAAAGACTTCACCAGAAAAAGCATCAACATAAGGAAGCACGAGCGTGTCTTGCATGAGAAATTCACGCTCAGCGTGGCGTGTCTGCTGTTTTTCTTCATCGGGGCGCCGCTCGGTGCCATCATCCGCAAGGGCGGACTGGGAATGCCTGTCGTCGTCAGCGTCGTGTTCTTCGTGATATATTACGTCATCACAATCACCTCGCAACGTGTCGCCGAAACAGGCGACATGCCGGTGTTCCTCGGCGCATGGCTCTCCTCGATAGTGCTTTTCCCAATAGGGTTCTTCCTGACATTCAAGGCCACCACCGACTCGGCACTGCTCGACATGGAGTCGTGGAAGAAGTTCTTCACAAAGAAAACCAAGGCCGACAACACGATTGTAAACCCTTAACACTTTAGAGATGAATATATTAGTACTCTGCAACAAGTCCCCTTTCCCGCCGAGCGAAGGCGGCCCGATGGCGATGAACAGCATCATCACGGGACTGATCGAGGCTGGTAATAAAGTGAAGGTCCTCGCATTCAACAGCGAGAAATATCATGTGGACATCAACGACATCCCGAAGGAATACAGGAAGGCCACCGGCATAGAGTTCGTTGACGTGAACCTGAAGATCTCACCGGCAGCCGCCTTCAAGAACCTGTTCTCGGATGAATCGTATCACGTCCAACGCTTCATCTCGCAGACATACGCCGAGAAACTGACAAAGATACTTGACAATGAGACATTTGACATCGTGCAACTCGAGATGATATACATGGCGCCGTACATCGACGTCATCCGTAAACATTCCGATGCGACGATAGTGCTCCGCACCCATAACATCGAACATCAGATCTGGGAGAGGATAGCGAAGAAGACACGTTTCTTCCTTAAGAGATGGTATATCAACCACTTGGCTCGTACACTGAAGAACTATGAGCTGAGCGTCATCGACAAGGTTGACGGCATCGCCGCCATAACATACCGCGACGCCGCCTTCTTCCGCGGCATCTCGGCGACACCCATCATCGACGTCCCCTTCGGCGTTGACATCGACAAGTTCGAAGCCGACTCCGTGGTGAAACCTTCGCCAACATTTTATCACATCGGCTCGATGAACTGGATGCCTAACAACGAGGCCATCAGGTGGTTCCTCGATAATGTGTGGGACACCGTGCTTGCGAGGATCCCCGACGCGAAACTGTACCTCGCCGGGAGAAACATGCCCAAATGGCTTCTCAAGACGAAAAAGAAAAACGTGGTGGTGGTCGGCGAGGTGCCCGACGCCAAGGAGTTCGTGCGACAGCATGACATAGCCGTCGTGCCGTTGCTTTCAGGAAGCGGGATGCGCATAAAGATCATCGAGTCGATGGCGCTGGGAAAACCTGTCATCACGACCATCGTGGGCGCCGAAGGCATCCAATACACCGAATGGGAAGATGTGATAATAGCTGAAAACTCCGCACAGATGGTTGAGGCGCTGTGCCGCATGTTCCAACATCCCGATGAGGCCGAACAAATCGGCCGCAACGCGCGGAGACTCATCGAGGCACTTTATGACAAAAAGAAAATCATCAACAGACTGCTGCTGTTCTACAATGAATTGAAATCGAAGAGAACGATAACAGAGTTAAAAGGACAGATTGCAGAGACAAGCCGCAGTGTGCCTGATGATAAAACTTACGAATGATAAACTGAAAGAATGAAGATATTTGTACTTTTGCCAAGAATCCCGTGGCCGTTAGAGAAAGGCGACAAACTGAGGGCGTACAACCAGATAAGACAGCTGGCGAAGAACAACGAGATTGTGCTCTGCGCCTTGAACACCAACAGAAAGGTCGATAAGCAGGCGGCGTTCCATGCCCTGCAGCCGTTCTGCACCTCGGTGAACTTCATCGACCTGCCGAAGTGCGGCATCATCTTCAACCTGATTCGCTCTTACTTCATCGGCCTGCCGCTGCAATGCGGCTATTTCTACAGCTCCAAGGCGAAGAAGAAAGTCCACGAGCTCATCGAATACCACAAGCCCGACATGCTCTTCGGGCAGCTGCTCCGCGTCGCACCATATCTCCACAAGGAGAAGACACCCAAGACGATTGACTATCAGGATGTCTTCTCGATGGGCATGAAACGCAGGGCTGAGGCGACGAGACTGATTCTCAAGCCGTTTTTCTTCATGGAATACAACAGATTGAGGAAATACGAACGCAAAATGTTCGATGAGTTCGATGTCAAGACAATCATCAGCGAGCAGGACCGCAACGACATCGACCATCCCGACAAGAAGAAGATACTCATCGTCCCCAATGGCGTTGACCATGAATATTACAAGCCCTGCGACTGCGAGAAGAAGTACGATGTCGTGTTCACCGGAAACATGTCGTACGCGCCCAACGTCAACGCCGTGGAATACCTCGCGTACGAGATCCTGCCGAAGGTGTGGGAGAAGCTGCCCGACGTGAAGATGTACATCGCCGGCGCGAAACCCGACATCAGGGTGAGGCTGGCTGCAAACGAGAACATCATAGTCAGCGGCTGGATCGACGACATGCGCGACGCCTACAAGCAGAGCCGCGTGTTCATCGCCCCGATGCGCATCGGCACGGGCTTGCAGAACAAACTGCTCGAGGCGATGTCGATGAAACTGCCATGCATCACCACGTCATTGGCCAACGGCTCGCTCAACGCCGTCAACGGCAAAGACCTTTTGGTGGGTAACCGCTCCGACGAACTCGCCGCCGACATAATTTACCTTCTTGAAAATCAAGACAAGGCAGCCGAGATGGCGCAACGCGGCTACGACTTCGTGCGCCGTGTTTACGACTGGGGCACGGCGACAAAGATAATGGAAGACGCAATGAACCATGTCTTAGATAAGAGAGTAGAGAGTAGAGAGTAGAAGAACGATAAACGAAACGATTATTATATATGGCACAGACAGACGACAAGAAAATCATTTTCTCGATGGTGGGCGTGAGCAAGATCATCCCGCCGTCACGACAGATATTGAAAGACATCTACCTCTCGTTTTTCTATGGCGCGAAGATAGGCATCATAGGCCTGAACGGAGCGGGTAAGTCAACATTGCTGAAAATCATAGCAGGAAAAGACAAGGCATACAACGGCGAAGTCGTCTTCTCCCCGGGTTATTCCGTCGGGATGCTCGACCAGGAACCGCAGCTCGATGATACGAAGACCGTCAAGCAAGTCGTGGAGGAAGGCGTACAGGAAGTCGTTGACCTCCTGAAAGAATACGAAGAGGTGAACAACAAGTTCGCGGACCCCGACGCCGACTACGACAAGCTCATTGAACGTCAAGGCGAGCTGACCGAGTTGATTGAGCAGCACGATGGTTGGGACTTAGACAGCAAGCTCGAGCGCGCCATGGACGCGCTCAACTGTCCCGACGGCGACGCGTTGGTGAAGAACCTCTCCGGTGGCGAACGCCGCCGCGTGGCATTGGTGCGTCTCCTCCTTCAGGAACCTGACATCCTCCTGCTCGACGAACCCACCAACCACCTCGACGCCGAAGCCATCGACTGGCTTGAGAAACATCTACAGCAATACAAAGGCACCGTCATCGCCGTCACGCACGACCGTTACTTCCTCGACCACGTCGCCGGCTGGATCCTCGAGCTCGACCGTGGCGAAGGCATCCCGTGGAAAGGCAACTATTCCTCATGGCTCGACCAGAAGACCGCCCGCATGGCGATGGAAGAAAAGACCGAGAGCAAACGCCGCAAGACACTGCAGCGCGAGCTCGAATGGGTGAGGATGGCACCGAAGGCACGTCACGCCAAAGGCAAGGCGCGTCTCGAATCGTATGAGAAGATGCTCAACGAAGACGTGAAGGAAAAAGAAGAAAAACTCGAGATATACATCCCCAACGGCGACCGCCTCGGCAACAAGGTCATCGAGGTGCAGAACGTCAGCAAGGCTTTCGGCGACAAAGTGCTGTTCGAGAACCTCAGTTTCAGTCTGCCGCCTGCGGGAATAGTCGGCGTCATCGGACCTAACGGCGCGGGCAAGACCACGCTCTTCCGCATGATCATGGGACTCGAGAAACCCGACTCCGGCACCTTCGAGGTCGGCGAGACAGTGAAAATCGGCTACGTTGACCAGCAACACGCCGACATCGACCCCGAGAAGACCGTCTGGGAAGTCATCTCCGGCGGCAACGAGTTGATAC
>X431_Quagga__coassemble_76_pt1 | contig 22095 bp, 18 predicted proteins | sample X431_Quagga__metabat2_low_PE_006 | metagenome-assembled genome bin X431_Quagga
AAATTACATTTATTGTTGCCATATATATTAAATTTTATAACAAAAGGGCGATTTTTTTTTCAAATTTGTTTGACGATGTCTTTTTTTTTGTATTTTTGCAACTGATTTTCAGTTGCAAAAAAAATGAGCAAAAAAGCATTGAAAGACATTGATTCATATTTGCAGGAAAACAAATTAATTTAAAATGGAGACACTAAAGTACAAAGGATTTATCGGCAGCATAGAAGCCGAACTTGAGGATGACACACTATACGGGAAGGTTCTTGGTCTTGATAAAAAAACCATGATAACATACGAAGGCAAGACCCTGACTGAACTTAAGGAAGATTTCAAGAATGCCGTTGACGACTACATTGAGCATTGTAAGGCAAACGGTCTGGAACCCCACAAGTCGTACAGCGGCAGCTTCAACATCCGCATCCCTGTTGAACTGCATGCCAGAATTGCGGCAATGGCACAGTCTGAAGGCTTATCGCTCAACGCTTTCGTGAAAGAAAGCCTGACGAGAGCCGTCATGTAAAATTTTCAACTCTTTGCGCTTTTCATGCGCTATTATTTCATATCTTTGCGCTTTGAAATTCTTGATTATATGATAATCTTTTTCGAAACTAAACAAAAGACAGTCATCGCTGTGGAAAGCGTTGATAATCACTCAAAAAACGATATTGAAAAATTAGTGTGGCTCTTCGGCGACGCCAAACAGGTCAAGGCCGACAACGTGAAAGGTTTCTTCTTCGGCCCGCGCCGTGAGATGATAACCCCGTGGAGCACCAACGCCGTAGAGATAACCCAGAACATGGGCATCAAAGGCGTGACCCGCATCGAACAGTATTTTCCGGTAAAGGAAGACGACAACAGCTTCGACCCAATGCTTCAGGCGAAATACCACGACCTCGACCAGAACGTGTTTTTCGTTGACATCAAACCAGAACCGCTCAAGTATATCACTGATATTGAGGAATATAACCAGAAAGAAGGCCTCGCTTTGAGTCAGGAGGAAATTGATTATCTGAAAGGCATCAGCAAGAAGATAGGGCGCGGCCTCACCGACTCCGAGGTCTATGGCTTCGCGCAGGTGAACTCGGAACACTGCCGCCACAAGATCTTCAACGGCTCGTTCATCATCGACGGCAAGGAGATGCCGGAGACGCTTTTCGCGCTCATCAAGAAGACCTCGAAGATGAACAAGAACCGTCTCGTCTCGGCGTACAAAGACAACGTGGCGTTCATCCTCGGTCCGAAGGTGGAACAGTTCGCGCCGGCGACGCAACACAAAGCTGACTACTTCAAAATCAAAGACATAGACACCGTCATCTCGCTCAAGGCGGAGACGCACAACTTCCCGACGACGGTCGAGCCGTTCAACGGAGCGGCCACCGGCACCGGCGGCGAGATACGCGACCGTCTCGCCGGCGGACGCGGCAGCATACCGCTGGCAGGCACCGCCGTGTATATGACATCATACCCGCGCAACGACAGCTCCCGCGAATGGGAGGACAGCTTCAAGGAACGCCCGTGGCTCTACCAGACACCTGAAGAGTTGCTCATCAAGGCGTCGAACGGAGCCTCCGACTTCGGCAACAAGTTCGGGCAGCCGCTCATCAACGGCTCACTGCTGACCTTTGAGCACTCCGAGGGCGAAGGCGGCGACTTCGGCTACGACAAGGTCATCATGGAGGCGGGCGGCATCGGCTTCGCTCCTGTTGACGACAGCATCAAGGAAGACCCGGAGCCGGGCGACCTCATCATAGTGCTCGGCGGCGACAACTACCGCATCGGCATGGGCGGCGCAGCCGTCTCGAGCGTCGGCACCGGACAATACTCCAACGCCATAGAACTCAACGCGGTGCAACGCGCCAACCCGGAGATGCAGAAACGCGTCGCCAACGTCATCCGCGCGATGGTCGAGAACGACAGCAACCCCGTGCGCTCCATCCACGACCACGGCGCCGGCGGACACCTCAACTGCCTCTCGGAACTCATCGACAAGAGCGGCGGCGTGGTGTATGTCGATAACCTCCCCGTCGGCGACCCCACCCTTTCCGACAAGGAGATAATCGGCAACGAGTCGCAGGAGAGAATGGGACTCCTTGTAAATAAGGCAGATACGGAAGTCATACGCCTCACGGCGGAACGCGAACGCGCACCTTATTATATGGTGGGCGAATCGACCGACGACCAGCGACTCCGCTTCATCCGCAAAAACGGCGTCAACCCCATCGACCTCAGCCTGTCGGACTTCTTCGGAAGCGCACCGAAGACCGTGCTGACCGACACCGACATCGACTATCAATTCCAAACTGTTGAATATAAATCAAATAAGTTCGTCGAGTATTTACAGAACGTGCTTCAGATAGAAGCCGTCGCCTGCAAGGACTGGCTCACCAACAAGGTTGACCGTTCCGTCACCGGACGCGTCGCCATGCAGCAGTGCGCCGGCACCATACAGCTGCCTCTCAACGACTTAGGCATCATGGCGTTAGACTACCAAGGCGTGCGCGGCATCGGAACGGCGTTGGGACACGCACCCGCAGCGGCGTTGATTTCACCGGAATCCGGCTCACGTCTCTCTGTGGCAGAGGCACTTACCAACCTCGTTTGGGCGCCGGTCGAAGAGAACCTCAAAGGCGTCTCGTTGAGCGCCAACTGGATGTGGCCGGCCAAGAACACCGGCGAGAACGCGCGTCTCTACAGGGCAGTCAAGGCGTTGAGCGACTTCTGCCTCGCCCTCGGCGTGAACGTCCCGACAGGAAAAGACTCACTGTCGATGACACAGAAATATCCTAACGGACAGAAAGTCATGGCACCAGGCACCGTCATCGTGACGGCAGCCGGCGAAGTGACCGACGTGAAGAAAGCGGTGAGACCTGTGGTAAAAACCGACAACGACACCAGACTTCTCTACATCGACTTCTCAAAAGACAGCTTCAAACTCGGCGGCAGCAGCTTCGCTCAGACATTGAGCAGAATAGGCGACGAGACACCAGATGTAAAAGACACTGAATATTTCAAACTGTGTTTCAACACCTTGCAACAACTCATCGAAAAAGGTCTGGTTCTTGCCGGACACGATGTCTCGGCGGGCGGTCTCATCACCACCTTGCTTGAGATGACATTCGCCAACTGCGAAGGCGGCCTCAGCGTTGACCTCAGCGCATTTGGCAAGAACGACCTCATCAGCGTGGCGTTCAGCGAACAGCCGGCGGTGGTCATTCAGGTGAAAGACGAAGCCGTTGATAAGATTCTCAATGATAATAATATTGAATATCAAGTAATTGCAAGGCCGATTGACGAGCGTGTCATCGCGTTGAAGAAAAATCAAGAGACTTACAGTCTTGACATCGACTCGTTGCGTGACCTTTGGTACAAGAGTTCATATCTGCTTGACGCAAAACAGAGCGGCGAGCAGAAGGCCCGCGAGCGTTTCAGGAATTACAAGCGACAAGATTTGCGTTACGACTTCGGGCGTTTCACCGGCAAGGCGGCAAACCTCGGCATCGACATGCACCGTCGCACCGCGTCGGGCGTTAAGGCGGCCATCATCCGCGAGAAAGGCGTCAACGGCGACCGTGAGATGGCGTATGCCCTCTACCTCGCCGGCTTCGACGTGAAAGACGTCCACACCACCGACCTCATCAGCGGGAGAGAAGACCTCACCGATGTCAACATGATCGTGTTCGTCGGCGGCTTCAGCAACTCTGACGTCCTCGGCTCCGCGAAGGGCTGGGCGGGCGCGTTACTCTTCAACGAGAAGGCACGCAACGCCATCATGAACTTCTACAAGCGTCCCGACACGATGAGCCTCGGCGTCTGCAACGGCTGCCAGCTCATGACAGAGCTGCATCTCATCTATCCCGACCACGACGAACATATCAGGATGCTGCATAACGACTCGCATAAGTTCGAGTCAGGCTTCGTTAATGTCAACATCGGCTACAGCAACAGCATCATGCTGTCGAGCCTGAAGGGGCGGCGTCTCGGCGTGTGGATCGCCCACGGCGAGGGCAAGTTCAGCTTCCCGTATTACAGGGACAAATACAACATCGCGATGAGCTACAGCTTCGACGAATATCCGGGCAATCCCAACGGCAGCGACTGGTCGGTGGCGGCGGTATGCTCCAACGACGGCCGTCATCTCGCCATGATGCCTCACCTCGAGAGAGCCTTCCTGCCCTGGCAGTGGCCGTATTACCCCGAAGACAGAAAGAACGACGAGGTCAGCCCGTGGATCGAGGCATTCGTGAACGCATTGAATTGGATAAAGAAAAACAGAGTCTGATGAGGAACGACGTCCCACCCAGATTGTTCGACCTGATACCTTATTATATTAATAGGTATGGCGACCGTCATGACTGCCTCTTTGGCGGAAAGGTCAACGGCAAATGGGTGAGATACGACGGTGTGTCATTCAAGGAAGCCACCGACAACATCAGCTACGGACTTCTGAAGCTCGGCGTGAGGCGCGGCGACCGCATCGCGTTGATTGCCAGCAACTGCCCGGAATGGAACATGATTGACTTCGCCATCCAGCAGATCGGCGCAATCTGCGTCCCGATATACCCGACAATCAGCCAAAGCGACTACGAATACATCTTCCGTCATTCGGAAACGAAAATCGCATTTATATATAACAAGCTGATTTTTAACAAGATAAAAGAGATTTCTGGAGACATTTCATCTGTTGAGTCGATATTCTCGATCAGGCCGGCCGAAGGCGTGAAGTCTCTTTCGGAACTCATCGAACTCGGCAAGGCGAATCAGGACAAGGCAGCACTTGAAGCCATTGAGAATGAGATAAAGACGGACGACATAGCCACCATCATCTACACGTCGGGCACGCTCGGCCTCCCGAAAGGCGTGATGCTCACCCACGACAACATCCTGTCGATGGTCAGGAACCTGTGCCCCGTCTATACCGTCGATGAGACACACGACTCGATAAGCTACCTTCCGCTCAGCCATATTTACGAGAGGGCGATAATATACTGCCACGTCTATCTCGGCACCGCAACATATTACGTCGAGAACATCGGCACGATTCTCAATGACATTCAAGAGATTAGGCCGAAATCATTCTCATCGGTGCCGCGTCTCATCGAGAAGATTTTCTCGAACATCGTAAGAAACGGACGTAAGCTGAAGGGTCCGCAGAAAAGACTGTTCGATTGGGCGATGCTCCTTGCGGAGAAATACGATGAGACAGGAAAAGACAACGGGTATTTTTACAAGAAAGAGCTTAAGATTGCCGACAGGTTGATTTACAGGAAGGTGCGTGAGATGTTCGGCGGCAGGCTTGAGTTCATCATCGTCGGCGGCGCGGCGATACAGCCGAGGTTGGTGAAGGTTTTCAGCGCGTTCGGGATACCTATTGTGGAAGGTTACGGCCTCACCGAGACATCACCTGTGATTGCCACAAACAGTTTGGTCACGGGCAAGATCAAAGCCGGGACCGTCGGCGAACCGCTTGCCAATCAAGTTGTTAGAATTTCTGGCAAAGGCGAGATTATCGTCAAGGGCGACAATGTCTTCGTCGGATACTACAAAGATGATGAAAAGACGCGCGAGGCCATCGACGCTGACGGATTCTTCCATACAGGCGACATCGGCGAGTTCGACGATGACGGGATGCTGAGGATTACCGGAAGGATAAAGGAGATTTTCAAGACCTCGATGGGCAAATATGTCAGTCCGGCGCTGCTTGAGAGCAAGGTATGCGAGTCGCCTTTCGTGTCGCAGATTCTCGTCGTGGGCGAGAACCAGAAGTTCGCCGGTGCGCTCATCGTCCCCAACTTCGATTATGTGAATGCGTGGTGCGAGGAGAACGGCATCGTCTGCAAGTCGAACGAGGAGATGATTAAGAATCATGAGGTCATGAATTATTTCCGCAATGAGATAGCGAGGTACAACAAGGAGTTCGGCGATTACGAGCAGATCAAGAGGTTTGAGTTGATTGACCATGAATGGAGCATTGAGGCGGGTGAGATGACGCCGAGTCTGAAGTTGAGGCGCAGTGTGATCATTGAGAGGCACGCCGCGGAGATAGGCAGGATTTTTTCGGAGTGAGCGGTTGATACAAAGATTTACGATGGATGATTACGGCTGACACGAATGCCGAGACCGCAACATCTCTTGCAACACTTTCAACCTTTTTATGATTTCCTCAAATTCCAATGAATTGCCATAAATGAAATTTTTCTGTAGTTCCAGATAATCCTGTTTCCAAACCATCAAATGAGAATTAGGCGGAATTATGGTGATATATGGCGGATAGTTTTTGTCGTAATCGGCGTACGATACATGGTAGAATTTCCTTCTATGTTCCACAATTGTTTTGTAAAGAACCATATCTGACAATGCTTTTTCTCCAAAAGGTGTGTTCATAAGCTTTTCAAGGTCATACAGATGTCTTGACATTCTCAAACTACGAGGATTTTGCTTCTGAAACTCTTCACAAAGTAAGAAAGCCTTTTCTAAGAATGTTCGCTCCGGCAAAGCAACAGGGATGACACAGGTGGCAATATCGTCATCATTAAAAAACATCCCTCTAATCATAGAGCTAATTTCGAGCATCTCAAATGGTTCGCGCATCGAAAGGCTACTTATTTCAATCTTCACACGTGACGGCATATATGGTGAACTATTGTCTGAAATGCTTTCGTAATCCACATAAAGCACAGCAGGATCTGCATCTGTTGAAATGACAACTCCATCATCGTCAACGATTTTCGGGGCGACTACAAATCCATATACCCCCATTCTTGTCAGGATTGTTTCCAATTGTTTTGCCAAATCGCCAATAACATATTTGTGACACTTTTTCCGCAAATTCTTCAATTGGTTGTTATTGTCAATATTTTCGACAAAGAAACTATAATCAACGGCGAGGTCAATATCTTCAGAAAATCTTTCTATAAGATTCCAACCCTTACTCAAACTTGTACCGCCCTTGAATTCCAAAAATGATGCGCAATCCGTTTCAAATAATGCTTTCAGTACCATAGTTACCCACCAGTCTTTCTCCACGGCGTAAACAGGTAGGTGTATGCTATCGGCGACTTCCTGAAGCATCACTTTCCTTTCATTGATATCATGTTGAAGCCAATTCATACTCGTTCTGTTTTATCTTCTCTGAAATAAGTTTCCTAACCCAAATCGGTGCGGTTTTCAAATCGTCGATATATGTATCTTTATCAAGGTGACTTTTAAGTAATGCTGCTATGATTTGCTTGTGTTCATCGGTTACATTATCTTTGCCGATAGATTTAATAGCTTGGATTAACACAGCCATAAAATCATTTTTGCATGCAAAGTTACGTGGCACGCTTCTTTTCAGTGTAATAGTTTGATTTCTAATTACAATTCTCCGTGCTGACCCTGAAGTCAGGTAAACATAACAGGTAGGAACTTGTGTTGACAATCCCAAAAGGTTCTGTGCTGTTTCACCAGTAGGCAGTATTTGCGCATTGTCGCGTCTCGCTATTGCCTTCACCAACTCTTTAACAGAAGGATATAACACTCCAAATTTTGTCTCCATTGGCTTGTAATAAATACCATTGGCTATGCGTAGCAACAATCCGTCAGCCACACACTCAGACATCAAGCGGCTGATAAACACATCGTTTCCATGTTGTGCAAAATCAGAAATGAAATACACCGCCCCCGGTTCGTCGCATTTGATCTGTTTCCTTATTTTTTCAGCAATACACATTTTTATAACAATTTCTGCAGGTAGAATATTTTTACAAAATTTTCTACCTGATGCGAGCGCAAAATTACAAATTTATTTTCAATTGATCCATTTTTTAACACACATTTGGAAGAAATTTTTAGTATCCATACTTTAACGTGAACCAACTATTTTCGTAGATGCAGGTTTGCCTATAATGCCCCAAGAAATTCAGTTCAAACCCTTAAGCAACCATCTTCGTAAAATAAAAAAAAGATATTGGACATAACCCGCTTTTACATCATCAGCTTGTAAATCATCTCGCGGTAAAGCTCCTTTTGGTCAATGTCGCCGACACCGTAACCCTTTGATTTCAAGTCGAACTCGCGCAAGACAGCGATGTTTTCGACACATTTCTTTATTGAATAACGACGCGCCGCCTCGAGGTAGTCGCCGACAAAAAACGGATTCACGCCGAGCACGCTGGCAACCGCGTTCTTGCTTTTGTCGGACGAATAATGCAACTTCAGCAGCTTGCAATAATATCCGTAAAGTATTATCACCGAAGCGATTAACGGATTGTCTTTGGGGTTGTCGCCGAAATAGTTTATGATCTGCACCGCCTTGGCGAAGTCGCCAAAGCTGATGGCTTTCTGAAGCTCGAAGATGTTGAAATCCTTAGATATTCCGATGTTATATTCAACGTCGTTGTCATCAATCTCCTTTTTCTGCGGCACGGCGACAATCAGCTTTTCAAGCTCATTCTTTATCTTGTGCAGGTCTGTGCCGAGGAAGTCGGCGAGCATCTGGCACGCTTTCTGCGAGATGCGGTAGTTGCGGCCGCCGAGATAATTGACAATCCATTGCGGTATGGCATTGTCGTACAGCTTCTTAGACTCAAAAAGCACATAGTTCTTATCCAAGGTCTTGGCGAGCTTCAGGCGTTTGTCGAGTTTCTTGTATTTGTAATTGATGACAAGAATCGTGGTCTGCGGAATGAGTTCGAGATAAGGCTCCATCTCCTCGATATTCTTCACATCCTGCGCCTCTTTCACGATGACAACCAAATAGTTACCCATCATCGGATAGTTACGCGCCTGCGTCACGATGTCGTGTACGTTGACGTCTTTCCCGTAGAGAATGACCTGGTTGAAGGCCTTGTCGGCTTCGTCGAGGACGGTGCTTTCTATCGCATCGCTGATTGAGTCGATGAAATAAGGCTCCTCGCCCATCAGGAAATACACCGGATGGTAGATTTGTTTTTTTATGTCGGAAAGGATCTGTTCGTATGTCATCAGAACTTCAAGTGTTTGAGAGTCAATCCGTTGTTTATGATTTGCTGAAGGGCTTGTATGCCGATTCTGATGTGGTTCTCAACGTAGAGGCTGTTGACGCGTTTGTCGCTTTCCTCGGTCTTCACGCCTTCCGGTGTCATCGGCTGGTCGGAGATGAGCAGCAGTGCGCCGGTGGGTATCTCGTTGGCGAAGCCGCAGGTGAAGATTGTCGCGGTCTCCATATCGACGGCCATGCAGCGTGTCTTCGCGAGGTATTCCTTGAAGCGGTCGTCGTGCTCCCACACGCGGCGGTTTGTGGTATATACCGTGCCCGTCCAGTAGTCGCAGCCGTTGTCGCGGATGGTTGTCGATATTGCCTTTTGCAGCATGAACGACGGCAGTGCTGGCACCTCGGGCGGCATGTAGTCGTTCGACGTCCCTTCGCCGCGTATCGCCGCTATCGGGAGCATCATCGTCCCGACGGTGTATTTCGCGCGGACAGCGCCGCATTTCCCGAGGAAGAGCACGGCCTTCGGCTTTATCCCGCTCAGTAAATCCATGACCGTCGCGGCGTTGGGGCTCCCCATACCGAAATTTATCATCGTGATGTCACCGGCGGTTGCGCAAGGCATCGAGCGGTCGGCACCGACAACCGGCACATCGTTCCATTCGGCGAAAAGCTCGAGATATTTCTTGAAATTCGTCAGCAGAATAAACTCCCCGAAGTCATCAAGATTCTGCCCGGTGTAACGAGGCAGCCAGTTTTGGGTTATTTCCAATTTTGTTTTCATGACAATGTAAAATTTTGCAAAGATATGTATTTTTCTCACTGATTTGCCATGATTTATTTAAAAATATCTACGGGAAATCGGCGTGAACTGCGTGACATTTATTATTTTTGCAAAAATTTTTTACGGACAATGGCTATATTATTTGAAAATCTTGTTTTCGGTCCGATTCACAGCCGACGTCTCGGCAACTCGTTGGGTGTCAATCTGATGCCGACAATCGGGAAGATATGCACGTTCAACTGCGTCTATTGCGAATGCGGCTGGAACCCCGAACAGAGAAACGAGCACGCGCATTTGGCGACGCCGGAGGAGTACGAGAAGACATTGGAATGCGCCCTGAAGGAGCTCGTCGGTACGCCGAAGGAACCCGACAGCATCACATTTTCGGGCAACGGAGAGCCGACGCTGCACCCCGACTTTCCGGAAATTATCGACATAACAATCAGACTGAGAGACAGATACGTCCCGAAAGCGGTTGTTAGCGTCTTGACAAACGGCACACGCATCCACGACGAAAAAATCTTCAAGGCGTTGCAGAAAGTCGATAACAACATCTGCAAACTCGACGGCGGAAGTCTTGATGTCATCAACAAAATAAATCTCCCGAACGTGAAGATTAATCTCGAACAATACATCAACGACCTGCAACGCTTTGACGGTCAAGTTGTTATACAGACGCTTTTCCTTCGCGGAAAGCACAACGGAAATGTCATCGACAACACGACCGAAGAAGAAATCGGTCTTTGGCTTGAGCATCTGAAGAAGATAAAGCCAAGAAAAACAATGATTTATGTCATCGACAGAGAGACACCGGAGAAGAATCTCGAGAAATTAAACGCCAAAGAGATGGCGGAAATCGCTGAAAGAGTGAAAAAAATCGGGCTGAATGTCGAATTTTACGCATAATTCAAAATATTTCATTTTTTTGACGCACCTATTGAAAAAATAAGTACCTTTGCCGCACGAAAATAAATTTTGAAATCATGAATAAAAAACTCACAATCATCAACATTGCATTGGCATTAGTTGCAATCCTTTTGGCTTATTTGGTATTCGACAGCATCAGACAGCCTGTGGCATTCGAAAACACACGTAAAGAAAGAGAAGTCAAAGTGGTCCAGAACCTCAAAGACATCAGAAGCACGCAGACCCTGTTCAAACAGACCTACAACAGATACACCGCCAAATTCGATTCACTTATCGAATATGTAAAGACAGGCAAGCTTCCTGTGGTGAACATCATCCCTGACCCGACAGACACGACATTCACGAAGACGATCAACGACACCGTGGATTTCATCAGCGTCTCCGACTCGCTGTTCAAGAACAGAGTCAACTTCAACGTCGACGACCTCCGTTACATCCCGTTCTCAAACAAGATCGAGTTTGAGATGAATGCAGGTTTCATAATGCGCGGCGGTTTGAAGGTCGCGGTGTTCGAGGCGAAGGCTCCTTACAGCTCATACCTCAACGACGATGACAAGAAGTTCCGCCAGAGAGTGAACAACCTCAGAGCCGAGCAGGAAGACATGGATAAATACGCAGGTTTGAAGGTCGGTTCGATGGATGAGCCTTCGTTAAACGGTAACTGGGAGTAATATGTTTCCTGAATCAGGGACATTGAATAACTACGAGATAACCATCCAGCTTTCGTTGGATGGTTTTTCGTTTGTGATATACAACGTTAATAATCACATATTTACAGATGTTGAGCATTTCAGCAAGCCAATGCCGTCGTTGAGAGACGCTTTGGTTGAGATACAAGAAATGCACAATTGCGACATCGCCGATTTTGCGAGGCTGACTTTGCTTTTCGACAACAGCGCGAACACTTTCGTGCCGGCTTCAATTTTTCAGAACCAGGCGAAAGGCAAATATCTCGATTTCCTCGGCATCGGAAAGGAAAACAGAACGCCTGTCTCCGACTTCGTCAGTGCAATTGAGGCGAACAACGTCTATGCCATCTCAAGCGAAGATGCCAAGATATTGACTGATATTCAGACAGATACGAGGTTTCGTCATGCCGCCAGCGTATTAGTCACGAGTGTCATCAGAGACAACATCCACAAGAGCGGCGAGCCTGTCATTCATCTCAATATTAAAAGCCCGAAGTTTGACATGGTGGTGATAAAAGGCTGTAACCTGCTGTTTCACAATACGTTCAGTTTCAAGACCAAGGAAGACTTCCTGTATTTCCTGCTTTTCAGCATCGACCAGCTGCACATCGACGCCGGCACGGTGCCTGTGTATTTCTCAGGCATGATAGAAGAGAAGTCGCAGCTCGTGGAGCTTGCCTCTCGGTACATCCGTGACATACGTTTCGTGAGACGCGACAACAGGATGACATTCGCCGAGGAGGTGGAGGAGACACCTTATTATTATAACTACACACTTTTTAACTCAGCAATATGCGAATTATAAGAGGCAAACATCAGAGACGACAGATCGTGGCGCCCGACAACCTGCCGACGCGACCGACGACCGACATGGCAAAGGAAAGCCTGTTCAACATCCTTGAGAACCTGTTTTATTTTGAAGACGTGACCGCGCTCGACCTCTTCGCCGGCACCGGCAACATATCCTACGAACTTGTTTCGAGAGGCTGCCCGCACGTCACCGCCGTTGATGAAAACAACAACTGCGTGAAATTTATCAGGGAGACAGCCACGAAGCTGAATATGAATGAGTTGTCGGTGGTAAGGTCGGATGTCTTCCGGTTTCTGCCGATGCATTCAGCGAAATATGACTTCATCTTCGCCGATCCGCCTTACGAGTGCCAGCATTACGACGAACTCGTTGATATCGTTTTCGAGAGGCAGCTTCTGAAAGAAGACGGCATGTTAATCGTTGAGCACGACAGGACTTTGGATTTCTCCAAGCATCCGCACTTTTACGACCACCGGAAATACGGCAAGGTGAATTTTACGTTCTTTACGGCAGAACCATCTGAAAATGAATAAAATAATAAAAATAACATCTATGAAAAACACATTCAGAATTATCGTCACCTTATTAATATTAATGGTGACATGGAGCTTGAAGGCTCAGACCATTGAAGTTGAGAACGATTTTGAAGGTGCGAACTGCACCAGCATCATGGTTGGGAAGGACGCCTCTACCGACGGTTCGGTCATGACCTCGCACACATGCGACAGCCGTTACCGCACATGGATGCGTTGGGAAGCCGCCGCCGACCACGAGAAAGGCGAGAGGGTGAAGATTCAGAAGGGCACGATGCACACCGCCGACCCGTACGACAGCCGCGGCATCGAGGTGAAAGGCGAGATACCACAGGCGGCACACACCTACGCCTACCTCAACACAGCTTATCCATGCCTGAACGAGAAGCAGTTAGCCATCGGCGAGACAACATTCTCCGGCCCCGACACACTCGTCAACAGCAAGGGCATGTTCATGATTGAAGAGCTCGAACGCATCGCGTTGCAACGTTGCACCACAGCCCGCGACGCCATCCGTCTCATCGGCGAACTCGTGAAAGAATACGGCTACGGCGACGGCGGAGAGGCCATCACCATCGCCGACACCAGGGAAGTGTGGCTCATGGAGATCATGGGTGAAGGCCCGAAGAAAATCGGCGGCATCTGGGCGGCGCAAAGAGTGCCCGACGGAGAAGTCGGCGTGTCGGCCAACATCCCGAGAATCAAATACCTGGACAGAGACAACACCGAATATTTTTTGTGTTCAGACAACGTGGAGAAAGTCGCGAAGAAATACGGTCTTTGGGATGGCGAAGGCGAGTTCATCTGGTACAAGGCTTTCGGTAACAGCTACTCCAACGGCAGGAACTTCCGTGAGCGCGAGTGGTTCATCCTCAATGAGTTGGCGCCGTCGCTCGGTTTAAGCCCTGACGCAGAAGACATTCCGTTCTCAGTGAAGCCGGAGAAGAAGGTCGATGTGCGCGATGTCATGGTGTTACTGCGCAGCTACTATGAAGGCACCGACATGGATCTCACGCGTAACCTGAAGATTGTCAACAGAAAGGGCGACACCATCGTCTCCCCAACCGCCAATCCGTGGATGGGCGGCAACGAGCAGAAGGTCTATAACATGCTCAAGCCTGGCACGATAGAGTTCAAGCGCGGCGTCGCGATGTCGTGGTGTTCGTATTCTTTCGTGGCGCAGCTCCGCGGCTGGATGCCTGACGAGACAGGCGGTGTCTGCTGGATCGCCGTCGAGAACCCGGGGCAGAGCCCGAGGATTCCCGTATATTGTGGTTCGACGAAGATGCCTGTCTGCTTCGACAGATGCGGTCACGACCACTTCGACGAGACGACGGCCTTATGGCGTTACAGGAAGGCCAACAAGCTCGCGCAGGTCAACTGGGGGCTTTGCAAAGACTTGATGTACAAAAACATAACACGTTACGAAGAGAAAGCGCTCACCGAGATGCCTCAACTCGAGGAGAGGATTCAGGTGCTGCTTGATGAGGGCAAGAGGGAAGAGGCGCAGAGAGAGTTGAACAGATACACCTCAGACTTCGAGGCCGCCACAGCTGAGACATGGAAGGAGATGGAGCACAAGTTCTGGGAGAGTTTCTGGACGGGGTTCTGATTTCAGAGTGAAGTTTTGAGAGTTAAGAGTGGAGTTTTGAGAGTGGAGTTGATTCCACTCTCTTTTTTGTGTAAATGCGATAAAAAGAAAAACGCCAACTCTTTGTGAATCAGCGTTTTCTGTGGTACCAGCGGGAGTTGAACCAGCGACACACGGATTTTCAGTCCGTTGCTCTACCAACTGAGCTATGGTACCCCGTTTGTTTTGCGCTGCAAAGGTACAACTTTTTTTGTTACGACGACAAAAAAAATATTTTTTTTTATTTTTTGAAATTTTGTCAAATAATATACTCATTTTCAATATCTTTGCAGCTCGATTTTTTACGTAATGAACAATAGTTTAACTATAGACATCGGCAATACGAGATCGAAATACGCGGTTTTTGATGGTGAAAACATCATCGGGAGGGGCGTTTTTGATCCACTTTACGACGATTTGTCGGATTTGTTGTTGAAATACCCTAATATTAATAAAGGTATCATTTCGAGTGTCAGCGGTAAGGTCGATTACTGTCTCGCCCAACTTAAAGGCATAAAAACCACCGTCTTGACATCTGAGACTCCTATGCCGTTCAAGGTGCAGCCCAACGCACGCGGACAGATCGGGGCTGACAGGCTCGCTGTCGTGGCAGCCGCATACGCCACCAAGCCGCATCAAAACAACCTCATCATCGATGTCGGGACATGCATCACATACGACATCCTCACGAGCGACGACGAGCAGTTCTGCGGACCGATAAGCCCCGGGATGAAACTGAGATTCAGGGCAATGCACGAACACACGTCGTTGCTCCCTCTTCTCGACCCGTCGAATGTGGAGCCGAAACTGCTGTGCGACAACACAAAAGAGTGTCTCCAAGCAGGTGTCACGATAGGCGTCGTGAGCGAAATAAAAGAATTTATCAACGCTTACTCTAACATTTACAACGACTTAAATGTTTTTATCGCAGGAGGAGACAATATTTTCTTGGAAAATAAGTTAAAAAATTGCATCTTTGCAAACTCAAATTTCTTGTTTAACGGATTAAGATATATTCTTGAATACAATGAAATTCAATAACTTAAAAAAGAACCTGTTACTTGCCACATTGCTGTTTTCGGTGATGGGCGGCGTTTTCGCGCAGTCAGACGCCAGTTCGCCGTATTCGAGATTCGGGTTCGGAGTCGTTAAACAGAATAACGCGAGCACAGTGCAACAAGGTATGGGCGGCATCGGCAACGCTCTTTTCGGAGGCAGTCTGCTTAACACCTCAAACCCGGCAGCGTACGCCGCAATCGACTCATTATCATTCCTTTTCGATGCAGGTTTCTACGTCAAGACCGTCACTTACCACACCAACAGAATGTCGGAGCAAGGCTCAAACGCTTCGTTCGACTATGCGAATCTTGGTTTCTTCATAACGAAATGGTGGAAGACTGGTCTCGGAATCACGCCGTTTTCCACAAAAGAGTACGAATCGACGATAACGGGTAATGACCCTGTCTCGTATGCCGAGAAGTTCATCGGCGAAGGCGGTCTAAACCAAGTCTATTGGGCCAACGGTTTCAACATCGCCAACAAACTCTATCTCGGCGTCAACAGCTCGTACCTCTTCGGCACCATCGCGGATGAGACGACACTCTACTTCCCCGACTCGGCATATATGACCCACGGAAGACGCACCACCAGCACGAGAATAGGCAACTTTAAATTCGATTTCGGAGCCATCTACACCATCAAGCTGAAAAATAACTCAACGCTGTCGATAGGTGCAACATATTCATTGCCAATGAATTTCAATTCAAAGAGAAACGTTTACATCCGCTCTATAAAGTCGTATTCGACGACGACAGAGACCCCGATAGACACTTTGGTACTCAATATGGGTGAAAAGGTGGCAATCAAATACCCGCAAGGATTCGGCGTGGGTCTCACATATAAAAAAGGTGACAGGATTTTGATAGGCGTGGATTTCAACTGGGACAACTGGAAGGATTTCGCTGTCGCAGGCGTCAACGACTCGCTTCAGAACTCATGGAACATCGCCATCGGCGGAAGCTACAAGCCGAAATCAACGACGGTCTCGGGATATATGAAGAGAGTGACTTACCGCGCCGGTCTCCATTACGACCAGACGTATCTGAGGATTTACGACAAGTCGATCAACAAATTCGGCGTGACGGTAGGCCTCGGTCTCCCGATGCCAAGGTCGCTGTCGTCGTTCAACCTCGCCATCGAGATAGGCAGGATGGGCACAACGGAAAACAACCTCGTGAAAGAGACATATTTCAACATCTCAATGGGTATCTCACTACATGAGGTGTGGTTCGTGAAGAGAAAATACAAGTAATCTATAAAATTTAAAGAAATGAAATTAGGAAAAACTTTATTAACGATTGCTGCGATATGCCTTTCATCAGTGGCATTTGCACAAGATGTGGATTGTGAAACAGCCTACTCACTCTACAGAGAAGCCTTTAAGCAGTGGGATGCCAGCAAGCCGAAATGCGACCCGAAAAACGTGAATCCTGTGATGATCAGCTCATGGAGAACTGTCCTCCTGAACTGCCCCGAGATGAGACAGAGCACTTTCACCGACGGTGCAAAGATCGTCACCAACGCATTCATCAAAAACGCGAAAAACGATGCAGAGAGAGAAGCATACATCGACACCCTCTGCATGGTCTATGATATGCGTGCCCAGTACTTCCCGGACGGCCCGAAAGGACCTAACACCAACGTCAGCAATGTCTTGGGTCGTAAAGGCATTGACCTCATGGCCTATCCGTCACGCTTGGAGACAGCGTACGCATCTCTCAAGTCGGCCATCGAACTCGAAGGCAAACTCGCCAACAACCTGTTCATCGACGGTTATTTCAAGACTGTCATCAACATGGTTAAGGCCGGGAAACTTGACGAGTCGGAAATCATCGAAGAATACAGCCGGCTCATGGACATCCTCGACCACGTCCTCGACAACATTGAGGAATACGGTTACGAGAAAATCGCCGACAGCTACCTGAGCACCAAGAACAACCTCGAGGCGGCTGTCCAGCCGTACGCCAACTGCGAAGACCTCATCAGAATATACCAGAAGAAATTTGACGCCGACCCTGACAACGTGGAGCTTCTCAACAAGATAGCGACAGTGCTTTCAGCAAGAAACTGCGACAAGTCGGACCTTTACCTTGCGGTGGCCGTCAAGTTGCACAAACTCAACCCATCGGCAGAGTCAGCTTATTTCATCGGAAAGAGATACCTCGCCGACCAGGAATACAACAAGGCGACCGGCTACCTGCTTGAGGCTACAAAGTCAGAAAACACAGTGCAGGCTGAGCAGGCATACAAATACCTCGCGCAGATCATGCTCAAAGAAAGCAACTTCGAGCAGGGACGCATCTACGCAAACAGAGCCATCGCGCTCGACAAGACCGACGGCGAGCCTTATATGATCATCGGTTACCTCTACGCCTCAAGCGGCAAGGTATGCAACGAAAACCCGCTACACTCAAAGGCAGTGCTCTGGGCGGCAGTAGATAAGTTCCAGAAAGCAAAAGAAGTTGACCCTGAACAAGCGTCAAAGGCCAACGAGATGATCAGAGAGTACTCGAAGATGTTCCCGACAAGCGAGGACGCTTTCTTCTACAACGTGTTCGAGGGCGACACCTACCACGTCGGCTGCTGGATCAATGAAGACACAAAGGCAAGATTCTCTAACTCAGGCAATTGAAAAGATTAATCACCATATTATTTGAAATCAACATCATAGCTGCCATGGCTATGATGTTGTTTTCTTGTGAAAATTCGATGGACAAAGTCAAGATGTTCATCGACAATGACACCATCAAAGGGCTGATGGCGTACGACGTCGTCATTGAGAGAAGCGACTCCGGGATGCTTGTGGCGCGGCTTTCGGCCCCCGTCATGATAAGGATCGACTCCGAAGACACCACGCTCCTCGAGTTCCCGAAAGGGTTTCACGCCGTGATTTTCGATGACACCGTCGTGACGATGAGCATCAAAGGCGACTACGGCATCAGCGACGACAAAGACCAGATGGTCTTCGCGAAAAAAAACGTCGTCGTTGAAAACATTGAGACGCACGAGACGTTAGAGACAGAGAGCCTTTTCTGGGACAAAAGGAAAAAGAAGATTTACACTAAAGCCTTCGTCACCATAAAAGGGCCCGACAGAGTAATCTACGGCGACAGCCTCGACGCCGACGAAGACTTCAGCAAGAGAATCATCCACGGCGTGAGAGCCACCATCGACGTGGAAGACCAAGAAGAACAATAACGTATTGACTGTCAAATGGATGACTATCTTATAGCAATAATATCACTTTTTGCATCCGCCTTTTCCTCGGGGGTGGAGATCTCCTTCCTCAGCTCGAACAGGCTCAAACTCGAGCTTGACCTGACGAAAAACAGCTTCCCCGCGAAGCTGATAACCTATTTCGTAAGACACCAGTCATATTTCATCGGACTTATACTCCTGTGCAACAATATCGCCAACGTCGTCTATGGCATTGCCATCGCAAGAATCCTGAAGCCGGTCATCGAAGGCATACTGCCATTGGCGGTCACCAATGAGTTCACGATACTTCTTTGCCAGACGCTGATCTCCACGTTTATCGTCCTCTTCTTCGGCGAGTTCATGCCAAAAACGCTGTGCCGGATAGACCCGAACAAGCTTATGAAAGTCTTCGCCTTCCCGATGATGCTGCTGTACATCCTGCTTTTCCCATTGACATTCATTTACATAAGCATTTCAGAAGCCATCATCAGATATATATTCAGAATTAAGATGAGTCCGGAAGACTACAAGCTCAGCACCGTTGACCTGAACGACTACCTGAAGGAATACGCCGACCCAAACGAAGGAGACAACGACATCCAGCAAGGCATCGAGCTGTTCCAGAACGCCATCGAGTTCCCTTCGGTCAAGCTGCGTGAATGTATGCAGCCACGTAATGAGTTGATAACCATTGATATAAACGACACCATAAAAGAAGCCAAGGCTGTTATTGAGAAGACTAAACATTCCAAGCTGCTCGTTTATGAAGGCAACATCGACAATATCGTCGGTTACATCCATATCAACGACCTGCTCTCAAAGGCTGACAGCATCAGGCAGAGAGTGAGGCAGATTGAGTTTTATCCAGAGACGTACGGAGCGCAGGAACTCTTGCAGCATCTCTCGAAGACGCGGCAGAGCATCGCTGTTGTCGTCGATGAGTTCGGCGGCACGGCAGGCATCATCACCATCGAGGACCTCATCGAAGAGATCTTCGGCGAAATTGAAGACGAATACGACGATGAGGACGACATCGAGAAAACCATAAACGAGAACGACAGGATTTTCTCGGCGAGACTCGAAATCGACTATCTCAACAAGACATACAAATACGATTTTCCGGAGTCGGACGACTACGAGACTTTGGCCGGTTATATCATACATTATCACGAAAGCATACCGAAAACCGGTCAGGAAATAGTCATCGGCGACTATCTTTTCAAGATTATCAAAGCATCTGAGACCAAACTTGAAGAAGTGGAAATCAAAAACAATCAATGAGTTAGAGCGTATTTTAAAAAAAACATCATTAATGTTCATCATATTGATGATTTTTGTAAATTTGCACGCTTAAAATTATCGTTAAACGAAAATAATAAAAATAGAAAAAATAAAGCTATGGCAGCAATTGGAGCAATCAGAAAACACTACGGCCTGTTAGTCATTATCATAGGCCTTGCACTTCTGGCATTTGTTTTGGGTGACCTTTTCAGAAGCACAAACAGAAGACAAACGAACAACATCGCGGTGGTCAACGGTGAGAAAATCACCTATCAGGATTATGCAAACCGCTCGGATGCGAACATCGAGAACGCAAAGAGAAACGGTTCTGTCTCAAACGATGACACCTACAGCCTTCGTAATCAGACACTTGACCAGATGATCAGAGAAGTCATCATGAACAATGAGTTCGAGGCACTCGGAATCACCGTCTCATCAGACGAGCTTTTCGACCAGTTCGTTGGTGAAAATCCCAACCAATACGTCAAACAGAGTTTCACCGATGCAAACGGCAACTTCGATAAGGATGCGGTGATGGAATACCTCAGAAACTTCCAGAACCTCGACCCTGCGTATCAGGCAAGATGGATTGAATTTGAAAACGCAATCAAGGAGGAGAGACTGAACGAGAAATATGAAAACCTTCTCAAGAAGAGCTTCTATCTCCCTGCAAAAATGGCTGAACACTACTACGCAAACAAGAACGACAAGAGAACCGCCGAGGTCTATGCGGTCCGCTACACCACGGTGCCAGACTCGACAGTCGTCGTCACAGCCCAGGACAACAAAGCATTCTACGAAGCAAACAAGAACAAATATCAGACCGACGCCATCCGCGGCATCGACTACATCGTGTTTGAAGTGAAGCCGTCACAGGCCGACAGAGAAGCCGCGAGAGACTATGTCGCCGACGCGAAACAGGGTCTTGCAGAGACAACAAACGTCGCCAACTACGTCGCATCAAACTCAGACATGCCTTACGACAGCACATGGAAGGCAGACAAAGACCTTCCTATAGAGATTGAAGGCGTCATCGCAGAAAACGAGGCCGGTCATGTTTTCGGACCATACGAAAACAACGGTTACTTCAACGTCGGCAGAATCGTGGCCAAGGACAACCGCTCCGACTCATTGATGGCATCACATATCCTGATTGCATATCAAGGCGCCATCCGCTCAACGGCGACACGCACCAAAGAAGAAGCCAACGCATTGGCAGACAGCCTCTTGAACGCAGCAAAGAAAGCCAAAGACTTCGAGGCACTCGCAAAGCAGTTCAGCGATGACCCGTCGGCAAAGACAAACAACGGCGACCTCGGCTGGTTCAACGACGGAATGATGGTCACAGACTTCAACGAGTTCGTCCAGAAGAACAACGTCGGCACAGTCGGCATGGTCGAGACACCATTCGGCTTCCATGTCATCAAGGTGACAGGCAAGAACGAGGCGAGAGAAGTGGCACGCCTGGCCATCGTCGCACGCGAGATTTCGGCAAGCACAGCGACCTATCAGGATGTCTTCTCACAGGCAAACAAGTTCAGCACAGAGGTCAGAAACGCCGAACAGTTCAACAAAGCCGTTGAGGAACAAGGTCTTAACAAACGCACGTTCCAGAACATCAAGGAAAACACATACCGCATCGCAGGCCTCACCAACCCGCGCGAGATTGTCCGCTGGGCATTCAAAGACGAGACAAAGGTTGGTGACATCTCAACGATATTCGACCTCGAGAACATGTACGTCATCGCAATGCTGACAAAGGCCATCCCGGAAGGCATCACCCCGATGGAAGAAGTCGTCGATCGCTACGCTTACATGATCAAGAAAGACAAGAAAGGCGACATGCTCATGGAAAAAGCCAAGGCATACGGCACAGACTACCAGAAGATGATTGATGCACTTGGCGGCGAGAAATCGACAGTCGAAAACATCACATACGACGGCCGTAGCTTCGGCACATACGGTCTTGAAGAAAAGGCGCAGGGCATGGCACTCGGCATGAAGGAAGGTGTTTATTCCGACCTCATCAAAGGCGGCAACGCGATGTTCGTCATCAAGGTGACAGGCGAGACCAAGGCCGCTGCGACAACCGACTACAGCGCAATCAGACGCGAGAAACAGTCGGTGTTCAACAACGCAATCCTCAACGGAGCGGCGTATTCGGCACTCTACGACAACGCGAAGATAGAGAACAACGGAATAATCTTCTTCTAATAGTTTAGAGAGCAGAGAGTAG
>X431_Quagga__coassemble_80_pt1 | contig 20767 bp, 21 predicted proteins | sample X431_Quagga__metabat2_low_PE_006 | metagenome-assembled genome bin X431_Quagga
AATCACAAATTTTCGATAAAGTCACCAAACATTGAAATGCTGTCGATTTTTTTTTTTTTTATAAGGAGATGTTCAAAGTCGTGCATTTTTTTGTTTATGTCAACGGTTTCGAGCATTGCCGCCATTGCCGATTTTAGTTCTGATTTGGAATTGATACCATTTTTAGATCTCAAGAAATCGTAATCAGGTTCGGTCTTTGACAGCAGAAACATGGTGTCATAAAAATCCCTGCCTTTGTGACGTGTCAGCAAGGCGGAGATTTTCATCGCGCAAAGCACCGAATCCGGCGGAACTTGTTGTGGAAAAACAAAGCCACACTTACTGACTGTAACGACTTTCGGAGTGTAAATCACGCCTTGGTCTTGTGACTCAATCTTGATAAGAAATCGTTCTTCTTTGTATCCGGTCAAATCCAAATTGAAAAGGAGTTGAGGGAAATAGAAACTTCGTCTGAAAGCAGTGAGCCTTGTCGATTCAGAATCTTTTGTTTCGGCATCTAATCCGCTTCTTCTCAAAAAAAGAAGCACATTGTCAGTCATTTCCGTAAATTCTTCTTTTGACATTTGTTTGCAGTCAAAATCCAAATCCTCTGAGAATCTGTCAATTCCGTGTATTATCCTGAGGTTTGTGCCGCCGATGAATACGAGTTTTTGCGCGTAATCCGTTGTTGAAATGAAATCCAGAATCATCAGTTGGATGTATTCTTTCAACATCATCTTGCTGAAATTTTTGTTTTCCCTGATGTCTTCAGGGAAGAAACTCTTGATGTATTTCAAGTCAATCATAGTCAAATATTTTTGATAATATTTCAATTCTGTTTTCCAAAGCCTTGCAATGAAAATCAATCAAATAAGATCTTAATCTTTCTCTGTCGAGTTCCTCTTTCATGAAATATTCGTCAAGGCGCAGTTCCTCGATTTCCTCGGTTGTGTTGTAAAATGGGAAAAGATAAAGGAGGTCGAGCAGTGCTTTTTCCGGCGTGGCAAAAAGTATTGAGCGGTTGTCTTTCAGCGGTTTAGGTTCGTACCCGAAAAAAAGTTCGCTTTTGATTGTATTGTAGCTGAACTCGCCGAAATCATTTGTGAAGCGGGTGGTCTTCAATGTCGTCACACTTGTTTTCTGCACCACCATTTCCGGAATCATTCCGTAGAAAGCAAGAGCCGAATGGAGACTTATGTAAGACGGCTGATATATCTTGTTTGCCACAATCATTTCGAAATCATTCATTTGCCTGCATTCGGCGAAGGCATAATAATTCTGACGCAATTTTATCAGATGACCGTTTTTCACCCATCTTGTGATGTTTGTCCTGTCAAGGTCAGGGAACCACACCCTTGCCTGTTGCAAGTTGAAACAACCGAGAGGAAGCAATTTTTCTCTAAATTCAAGATAGCCCATCTTTATTTCCATTTTGATGCAAAAATACATCATTTTGGAAATAAATTGCGGTTTTGATAAAAAAATATTGAGAGCAGAAAGTTAACGGACGCCATAAATGTCGTGAACCCCGAAAGTTTATTGTTCAACTTTCGGGGTTCACTTCAACAGAAATCAGCCTTTATTTTTGTCTTCAAAAAAATTTATCGGACAAATCAAAAACAGCTTCTTACTCCTCGTAAAAATCCTCTTCTTCAAAGCATTCTAACGAGGTATTATCTCCGGATGGTTCCGATTTTTTCACAGCTTTGTATATAGAAAGCTGCATTTTCGAACATTCATCTTCCCTCACCGTAACAGAACCGTCCCAATAATAGTACAGATTTTCAGCATGATACGAATATGTACCAGTTGGAACATCGTTATATGTCGCACAGCCCGAATAGCCGCAATCCGGTGTTGAAGATGTATAACGCGTTGAAATTGTTCTGTTTGAATTTCTGAATGTTACAGTAATGACCTTTGTACTTTCTCTTGTCCAGAACATGACATCACCTTTTTTTTCTGATGAAGATTTGTTACAGGATGGGAGAATAAATGCCATTCCCAAGATCAACAATGTACCAAAAATAATTTTTTCATGATTTTTCCGTCTTGTTATTAACCATCAGACCCATCGGCTTTTATTAGGTTAAATTAAAAATTTTATCTAGATAGTAATAAAACACATCTCGAAATGTGGTTATTCCAACGTTATAAATTCTATACAGCCTTTCTTTCCGTCAAATCCGTTATCAGCTTTCGACGAACCATACCCTGCGCCTTCACCTCCTTTGCCTCCATCATTCTCTATTTTCAGACTTTGTTCTCCGAAGTGTTCTTTGAAATATTTTGACATGTACACCACTATATTAGCTCCATGTGCGCCATCCTTACCGGGGTAGTTAACATAACCATCACTTCTTCCTCTCTTTCCATCCATACCATTACCATTAATCTTAAATGGCATCTTCACCACTTGATACTCTTTGGTGTCAATATCATAGCAGATTGCATAATCTGTTCCTGTTTCTCCAGGAATCTCAGTGAACACGTATGTCTGTATTACATGTTTGTTGTCTTGAATACTGTCAACAAACATTGGGGCGATTTTAATAGTAGTCTGCATGCCTGACGCAATATGTTTCACTGTAACATCATACTCCTTCTCAACTTTACCTGTAATCACATCTATTGGTGATACATTCAACTTGATGTCATTTCCTTCGATTTCAACTTTATCAGATGAACTGGTAATTTCAAAATCCTCCATCTTGCATTCCTTTCCCTTCTTATTCAACACGTAGATTGCATCACCTGAGATTATAATATCTGAAATATTATCTTTTTTGGGTTTGAAAGTCACAGGCTCGGAATAACTTCTTTGGCCATTGAACCCGTTCACGATTTGCAATCTAAGCGGCTTACTCGAAAACGATTCAGGAGTGAAGACCATATTCGAAATATCCTTTTTCCTCCATACAGAGCCTGTCTGATGCCTGATATACTGGTTCGATGGGTCGGTCACTCGCTCGACAGGTGCGGATTTTATACAATCAACAATTGGCCCGCTTGTCAGATTCTTGTATTCTACCAACTTGTAACTTTTGTCTGCCAAATAATTCGTAATCTCATCTTGACCTCTTGCCACTGTTGCACAACTTTTGTCAAGCAGGCGACAATTGCCGCTTGCTTGCACATACGTCACAAACATCAAATCTCCATTGTCAAACTTCAGCACGTTAAGCGAATCTAAATAGCTATGCATCTCACCGAATTTTGTATATAAATACGGTGATGGCGTTTTGCTAAATAAATCGTTTAATGCATAAACAATGCCGAAATCGCCTGTCCAAATACCGTTTGGTGCTCCGATAGCACTTGGTTCTCCATCAAGAGAATGGTACATCCTATTTCTTTCTATGACATCAGTGTAATAATATGATGAATAAGGGAAATGACTCTCCTTGTCAAACGCCAGTTCGCCTCCCGTAGTCGATACACCAATCAACACATCCCCCCTCTCAACAATCTCCTTAAATCCGGCAACTTGGTAATTGGCTTTTTTATCAAATACGATACCATCTGAAATATTTGACTGAAACAACATTTCCAATCCGCCATTACCCAATGCGCCTTCTTTAGGACGAGTCGCCTCAATAAATCCCTGATATAAAGATATATATCTTGGTTCCCAACCAGGAATTTTCGCGAAACCATCTTTGAACATTATTTCATCACCTTTGTAATTTGCAGGGTCAATCACAGACAACACACCCTTCGCATCAGAAGAAATACTCATGACGACATTTCCTGCCTCATTGATAAAACAATGGCGTATGATCTCAAAGCCAAAGACCCTATCCTTATTACAAACGTATGCCACCCCTTGACTGAAATCCATAGCAAGGTCGTATTCGCACTTGATTACGATGTTACCTGCTTCATCGGCATAACCGTACTTCCCTTTGTCCTCAATTCTGTGCAGTTTGGCTGCACTTAATGACATTACTGACAACAGCAGCAAACAAATGAGTAATAATTTTTTCATTGGATTTTTCCCCTGTTATATCCTGTCGGGACGTCAGTTTTGATTAATAAATTAATTTAATGTTTTACCGCTGCAAAAGTATAACATTTGACTTATTGATAATCATAACATAACTATCCAAAACAGATTGTATTTACACTCCAAAACGGATTGTATCACCGAATATCTTCAAAAAAGTTGTAGTCCAAAATCACGGAGATACGCCACAGAAGGGCAAGGTCGATGGATTTTTTCTGAAATATTTTGTGAATATTGTTCGTTGTGCACGGAATCTGTGCGGCGAGCCAGACGGCAGTACGTCCCTGCTCGCGAAGCTTGTCGCGAATCATCTTGCCGATATGAAGATTATAGCTGCCTTTCATTGCCGACACGTTTGTTTGGTCGTCTTTGCGCCGACAATGAAAAAGCGTGAACCTTTCATTGACTGCTTATCAAATCCGAAGGCTCTGGCAAACCGTTGACACTAATAAGCACGAAATAGTTCACGCCTAAAAACGCGAACTTTTCGCTTGCTTACTCTCGTGTCGAAAATTTACCAGATTTTACGGATTGAGAATAAGAGCGCAAAGCTCAATATGATTATTTTACTTTATTTCTATAGTTTATATTTTTGATTTACAATATTTTATATAATAATTACAGCACAGTTTCAAATCTCCTTTCCTAACGCTTTTCCCAATATTTTTAGAGTGTGCGCAACGAATTGCGTTTATACCATAGGCAAATAATTTTCGTTAATAATCTGTTTATTTTTCAACCTGCAAAAGTACATTTTTTTTCTAAATCCAAAGTAGTCCTCAATTTTTTTTGATTATACGATTTTAATACACAAGACCGAAACTTAGTCTGAGACCTCGTCACGCCCTCCATCTCTGATTGTGTCTGTGTGCCGGCATTCAACCTCAATGGCCCTGACCGCATTTTCAACCTGCTCGTTGATGATTGATTCGACATCAATGCCGGCAGCACGTCTGCCTGTATGAAACTTAAGTCGAGGAAGTCTTTTTTCAGACGTTGTTTGAAGTATCATTGTTTGTCATGGCTTATTAATTTCCGGGAAAAATACAAATTGAAATAATATGAAAGGGAAAAAAACGAGTTTCGCCGAAAAAATTTCTCGGCGGAATCGTGAAATAATCAAGGTGACTTCTGATGGTGTCGGAAAACATTATTTCCAGTTTATGGTGACATTCCTCATCTCGATGCGGCACTCGTCGATGTCGAAGCTGACGACCGGCAACACTTTTGTCGTTGAGGGATTTATTTTCCCGGGGATTTCAATGACAAATTTCACAGGGACATCGGTTATTGTTTTGAAACTGTCGCTGTACGAGTACGTCCAGCCGTTATGTTCCACGCCGTCATTGTCGTATGCCAACAGGTTGTGCCCGACCTGAATTTCCTTGTTCAGGTCATGATTAATGAATCTCCCCGTGATCTTCACTGTCTGTGTCCCCTTGCCGCCTACGACCGAAACAAGTTCAAAATCAAGCCATTCGTCGCACGGGTTTGATATCGTCATTTCATTGTTCTCGGGCGTTTTTTGAGTTTTTGTTGCAGCAGGAGCCTGTTGTTCTTCTTTCTTTTTACGGCTGACTTTTTTTTCTCTCTTGGTTGTGTTGTCCCGAGCCTTGAGGGTGTGCTGCTCATACGGGTCGTCCGACTGCGCGGATGCTGTTTCCGGCATTGCGGAGACAAACATGAGAGCAATCAAGATGTAAAATACTTTCTTCATATTTGACTTTAAATTTTATTTGTCTTCTTTTTTTATTCTTTTCCAAATGATTGGAACATTTTTAATTTGGATGTCACAATCATCGATTTTGAAGGTGATCGCCGACATTTTCTTCACTTTTTTCGGAACCACTTTGCCTGGGATGTCAATTGAGACGAAAACTTTTTTGTCGGTGCGGGCTTGGTATGTCTTCCCCATCCTGGCACTGTGTTCAACGCCTTCGGTGTCATAGCAGACGAAGTTTTCGCCAACATTCAGATCTTTGTTGACGTCTCTGTTTATGATGCGGAAGTTAAGCACCATTGTTTGTTCTTCCTTGTCGCCTATCAAAGAGATGAGCTTGAAATCGAGTTTGTCTCCTTCGCATGGGTTGCTGATTTCGATGGTGTCGCTTGAATACTTGATTTTCTGATAAATCGTGCTGCATGACGTGGAAAGCAGGACTATCATTGCAATTCCGGAAAGTAAAAACAATTTTCTCATATAATTCATTTTAAGTCAATAATTTACAATATCAGCCATGCTTCTCCCGGGCCTCTCATGTAGATGGTGCTTTCGATATTGTAGTTGTCAAGGAGGAACTCTTGAAGCTGGGTGACGTATTCGTTGGAGTCGAGTCGGCGCACGGCTCCTTTTTTGTTCAGTGTTATCATCGGAATCATCACCTGGTTGAATGTCAGCACGTTAGGGGTTATGTTCCGGGTCGGGTTGTTGTCTATGGTGTTATCCTGAAGCCAGTAATATATGATATCGCATAGTTTCGTCTGTTTCCCTTCATAATCGAATTTTGATCTCTGGAAGTCGAATTTCGACTTGTCTGTCTTTTTGATTTTCACTGTGATGCGATGGCCGTCGGTTTCCATTTTCTTGTAATGGCTTTGTATTTTGTCACAGAAGTCGTCAACATAGTTGATGACGGCTTCTTCAAGGAGTGTGTTCACCGTCGCAACTCTCGATGGATGACCGTCGCCGTATGCGTGCGCTATCTCCACGGCGTTCGAGCATGGGTCAACGGCACGCATGTTGAATGCCACATAACGGTAGTCGTCGATTTCATAGAGTGCGAAGTCGAGGTCAACGATATAATCGACGTTGGCGGTACGTTTTATGCGGTCGAGTGGTGACTCCTTGACGGTGCCCGACAGTCCGTACCCGTCGCCGACCATGGCGTTCTCGTCATTTTCAAGGTTCAGGCTTTTGAGCAGGAACTCAAGGCTTATCGTCTCAAACCCGCGCGAGGCGAAAATCTCGTTCAGCGAGGATGTCACAAGACGCAGGTCGCGGCTGTCCTCCCTCCCGAAGATGTTGTAGTCGGGTATGGCCTGCACTTTCCCCGTCTCGTCTTCCCATTTCTGCACAAAATCCATCTCGGTGCAATAAACGTCGGCCGGGACGACCATTATCACAGGTTTCAGATACTTCCCGGCGACGGTCTCCTGAGGCTTTTCGGCGAATCCTTTATCTTGCATGTACTGCACAAGATTGTCGTACAGCACCTGCACTTTGATAATGGCGTCAACGCCGTAGTTAAGTTCCCTGACATCTGTCTCCCATGATTTCTGGACATATCTGCCATATTTCCCGACAACTCTCTTTGACTTGGGAATAGAAAGAAAATCAACAAAATACGATTCGTCGGCCTCTATCACGCTTTCTTTTACTATGGCCGGTTTCGGACGCGTTTTGGTTGAGGCTGGCAGTCCGCGAAGAAGGCACACCGCCACCGCATCACGCTGGGCGCATTCATGCGCCTCCTCAAGCGTGTTGGCGATAATACGCATCTCGATGATCACAGTCCCCTTCGGCCCCACGCCGCCGATACGCACGTCAAATTGCGCATTGAGGATGTTGTCGGCGTCCCTGTTCTGCGCAACAGCCGAAAACAGGAAAACGCCAAACACAAATGACAATGTCAGTGACAGTCTTTTCAGTGCCGTATTTCTCATCGTTTGTAATGTTATTGTTACTCTTCACCCTGCCATGTCGGTCAGAACCTCCAACCCGACTTGACAAAGCCGCCGCTGACGCGGACGTGTGCTCATTCAAGGCTGCGAAATTAAATATTTTTTGGATATGTCCATATCATTTCAAATATTTTTTTTCACCTTATTAATATGCCTCCCTTCTGAAATTTTTCGTACCTTTGCCGCTTCAAATCCAATCGAGAAAATGATCACATCTGAAAGCCAGAAAGAACTATGTAAGAGGATCGATGCCTTGAGGAGGTATCTTTGACATCGACACGAAGTTGTCGCAAATAGCTGAATTAGAGGAACAAACGAAAGCCGACGGATTCTGGGACGATCCGAAGAACGGCAAGGTCGTCATGCGTAAGATGCGCGACATCAAGAGCTGGGTCACGGCTTACGACGACATCGTGAAGGCTAACGACGACCTCGGCGTGCTGTACGACTTCGCCAAGGAAGGCGAGGCGACGGAAGAGGAAGTCGATGCGCAATACGAGCTGACCGTCAAGCTGTTGGATGAACTCGAGTTCCGCAACATGCTTCACGAGGAGGCCGACTCGATGAGCTGCGTGCTGAAAATCAACGCGGGTGCGGGCGGCACCGAGTCGCAGGACTGGGCGGAGATGCTCATGCGGATGTACATGCGCTACGCCGAAGCACACGATTACAAAGTGCGTGTCAGCAACATCCTCGACGGCGACGACGCCGGCATCAAGTCGGTGACGATGGAGATCGACGGCGACTACGCCTACGGCTACCTCAAAGGCGAGAACGGAGTGCACCGCCTCGTGCGCGTCTCCCCGTTCAACGCGCAAGGCAAACGCATGACCTCGTTCAGCTCCGTGTTCGTGTCGCCTCTCATCGACGACACAATCGAGATTGTCATCGAACAGTCACGCCTCTCGTGGGACACCTTCCGCAGCGGCGGCGCGGGCGGACAGAACGTCAACAAGGTGGAGTCGGGCGTCAGACTGCGCTATCAATACAAGGACCCGTACGACGGTCATGAGGAAGAGATTCTGATTGAGAACACCGAGTCGCGCGACCAACCTAAAAACAAGGAGAACGCTCTCCGTCTCCTGAAGTCACAGTTGTATGACAAGGAGTTACAACATCGCATGGAGGAGAAAAACAAAATCGAGGCGAACAAGAAGAAGATTGAATGGGGCTCGCAGATCCGCTCATACGTCTTCGACGACCGCCGCGTGAAAGACCACCGCACCAACTACCAGACCAGCAACGTGCAGGGTGTCATGGACGGCAAAATCGACGAGTTCATCAAGGCGTACCTAATGGAGTTCGGGCAGAAGTAGTTAAGAGTTAAAAGAGGAGAGTTAAGAGAGGAGAGTTAAAAGAGGAGAGTTAAAAGAGGGGAGTTAAAAGAGAATTAAGAAGGTGGAGAATCACGTAGCGGTTCCATATCCGTGGAATTATAAACGTTGATTATTGTTTAATTTAATATTTGAGATATGATTACATTCATTATTGCATTGATTGCGTTGATTTTGGGTTATGTTTTTTACGGAAGATATATCGGGCGGTTGTTTGACATGGACCCGAAGCGTCCGACGCCTGCCATGACGAAGGCCGACGGCATGGATTACGTGCCGATGCCGACGTGGAAGGTGTTCATGATTCAATTCCTCAACATCGCGGGTCTCGGTCCCATCTTCGGTGCCATCATGGGTGCGCAGTTCGGCACGGCATCGTATCTCTGGATCGTCTTCGGCACGATCTTCGCCGGCGCGGTGCATGATTTCTCCGCCGGCATGATGTCGGTGAGAAGAGGCGGCGAAAGCCTCCCGCAGCTCATCGGACGTTATCTCGGGAAGAGGGTCAACAACATAACGCTGATTCTCACATTGTTTTTCCTCATCCTTGCCGGGACGGTCTTCGTGTCGCAGCCAGCACAAATCATCGTCGGTTCTTTTGAAGGACAGGAGGCTTACGAGAAGATTGCCAACGACACCATCATCGACGAAAGCGCATGCATCAACCAGCTTACCGACTACGATGTCAGAGTCGTTGAGACTCAAGACCAGAATGCAGAACATGTGACGGTATCGAGCGACAAGCCTGACCACATACCATTCTACAAGAACATATATTTCTGGATCGTCCTGATATTCGCATATTATCTTGCGGCGACCATGTTCCCAATTAACACGATTATCGGAAGGATTTACCCGATTTTTGCGATAGCGTTGCTTTTCATGGCTGTGAGCTTGATGTTCGTTTTGATTATTGAATGGCCGAGTCTGCCTGAAATATGGGAAGGCTTCGGTACGAAATTCGACCCCGCGCCGATTTTCCCGATGATGTTCGTGTCGATTGCGTGCGGTGCCATCAGCGGTTTCCATGCGACACAGTCGCCGATGATGGCAAGATGCCTGAAGAATGAGAGGCACGCGCGGCCGGTGTTCTACGGCGCGATGGTGGCCGAAGGCATCGTGGCGCTCATCTGGGCCGTCGCCGCAACGTCATTCTTCCAGGATCACGGCCCGACTTATACAACAGTTGTCAATGGCATCCCGCAGGAAGTTGGCTACGGCGCCGGTGCCATCGTCAACTTCATCTGTCACAGCTGGTTAGGAAAACTTGGTGGCATACTCGCCGTCCTCGGTGTCGTGTTTGCGCCTATCTCGTCAGGCGACACAGCGTTACGTGCGGCACGCCTGATTGTCGCCGACGCCTTGCATATCGAACAGAAATCTTTGAAAAAACGTATGCTTATCAGCATTATCATTTTTGCGATATGCTCTGGTTTTCTGATGTTTATGATGAATGACCCCGCAAATTTCGGCGTGATATGGCGTTACTTCGCATGGAGCAATCAGGTGATGGCCACGATTACATTGTGGGCGATTACCGTTTATCTCACCACGAAACGCAAGAATTATCTCGTCTCGCTCATCCCCGCCATGTTCATGTCGGTGGTCACGTTGATGTTCATCCTCGAAGCACCTTCAGGCGCATACGTAGCAGGCAAAGGCATCGCCCCGGAATTGGCGCTGCCGGTCGCCATCCTTGCCACCATCGGATTCGTCTCGGCTTTCTATCTGTGGAAAAACGGAAAAATCGACGCCGGCCCGAAAATCGAAGAACTCCCGAAACTGAAGACCCCAAAGCTCAAAGACTGACCGATGGCCCTCAACGACGCGACCCGTCTCTTCATTGAAAATCATATTCGTGATGACATACGTCAGCTGGCGCTGAAGAAAACGCCAGCTGACGTTGACAAACTGCTGGCACTCAGCCAGATAGAAGCACGACAGATACTGTCAAAGAAAGTGCCGTCGTGGGCGTCAAACCCCGACCTGCTCTTCCCGCAGCACCTTTCCTTGGAACAATGCTCCTCCGAACTGACCGCGAAATACAAAACGACAATTGTTGAAAAAATCATAGAGACGCATTGCGGTGCGCCTCTACAGCCTGGCACCGACGGTTTGCCAACCACGTTCATTGATCTGACCGGCGGCCTCGGCGTTGATTCATATTTCCTTTCGGAAAATTTCCGAACCGCATATTATGTTGAAAATCAGAAGGAATTATGCGATTTGGCAGAAAATAATTTCCGCGTTCTCGGCAGGAAAATCAACGTCGTAAACACCGACGCCGAGTCATTTCTGGAAAATCATTCGTGCAATTCGTGTGATTCGTGGTGCATCTTCGTGGACCCCGCCCGCCGCGACGCCTTCAACCGCAAGATGGTCTCGCTCCGCGATTGCAGTCCCGATGTGGCGGAGCTGCAACGAAGAATGCTCGAAGTTGCCGGACACGTCTTGATAAAAGCCTCACCTATGCTCGACATTTCATTGATTTGCAACGAGTTAAAAAATATCAAAGAGATTCACGTCGTTTCTGTGAAGAACGAATGCAAAGAAATCCTGATTCTGCTCGAACGTGGCTTCGAAGGCAAGATAAAATTCGTCTGCGTTAATTTGAGACAGAACGAACAAGATTTGCATGATGAGTTTTGTTGTCTTGAAGACGACGAAAGAAACGCCGTCCCGAGTTTCGCCGACACAATAAGGAAATACCTCTACGAGCCGGACTCGTCGTTGATGAAAGCCGGCGTGTTCAAGCTCATTTCACAACATTATTATATTGATAAATTACACGTTAACAGTCATTTATACACTTCTGACAATCTGATTCCTGATTTCCTGGGACGCGTCTTTGAAGTTGTCGGTTTTGCGCCTTTTAACAAAAAAGTCAGGAAAGACTTGCTAAAAGACGTAAACGAAGCCTCTGTCGCTACGCGCAATTTCCCGTTGAGTGCCAACAACTTGCGGAAAGCTCTCGACCTCAAGGAAAGTGACGATAATTTCGTTTTCGGCACGACAATGACAGGAGAAAAGAGAATTGTGATATTGTGTAAAAGAATATAGAGATTTTCAAAATTATTTTTTCTGAAAAATCTCACATTATCCAAAAAATATGTAATTTTGTGGGCAAAAAGGTGGACAAATAGCCACCTTTAAATCAATATTTTTGAATTATGCGGTACTTAACATTAGAAAAAGCTATTGAGGCATGGCGGGAGATTCAGCCATTGTCGGAAGATGACAAAGCACGCTTGAGTCGCAGGTTTACTGTTGATTTCAACTACAATTCAAACCAAATTGAGGGCAACACTTTGACGTATGGTCAAACAGAGATACTTTTGCTGTTTGGTAAGGTTGTTGGCGAGGCTGATGCAAAAGATGTACAGGACATGACAGCGAGCAATGTAAGTCTTAAAATGATGAAAGAGGAAGCGTTAGTGAAAGAAATGCCTCTTACTCAAAACTTTATCAGAACGTTGCACCGTACATTGTTAAGAGAAGATTATACTGTTCATAGAAATCTTCCTGGCGGCATAACGACAAGTTACACTGTTCATGCCGGACAATATAAGACACGCCCCAACAGCGTCATAACGCGTTACGGAGACAGATTCGATTACGCCTCGCCTGAAGAGACGCCATCTTTGATGACCGATTTGGTTGATTGGTACAACAAAGCCGAGTCCGAGGGGAAACTGTCACCCACGGAATTGGCGACACTGTTCCATTACCGTTATATCCGAATCCACCCCTTTGAAGATGGAAACGGACGCATTGCACGGCTTTTGGTCAATTATATCCTCACCAAACACGATTATCCGATGATAGTTGTCCGCAGCAGGTTGAAAAGCCAATATCTTGAAGCATTGCATCAAGCCGATTTGATTGTTGGCAATGAGCCATACAAAGGCGCACATGCATCACTGGCAGCCATCAAGCCTTTTGCACAATATTTCAAAGGACTGATAACCAATGAGATATACAATAACGTTCGTTTTCTGACTGAACATGATAAAAATTTGTGGTGGTATGATGGCGAGCGAATCGAATTTCGTTCGCCGAATTACAGTAAACTACTAAATCTGATGATGATGGAGCCTGTGCTTACTTTGGAACAAATGCAGAAAGAACTTGACATCAACATGTCGGCAGTGAAGAAATTAGTCGCTCAATTGATTGAAAACAAATACATCGAACGTGGTTCGACAGAAGGCTCTTGGCGCGTCTTCATAACACCGTCAATGTAAAGAGTGTCAGCCACGAACGAGAAATCCTATTTCTCCTCGTCCCACTCCACTCTCTTCATTATGAATGTCGTACGGAACCTCGAGCCGTCTTCCCTCTCGCGGAGCGCGGTCCACAACATCCGGTTCTCGTCGCACTGCTCGATGTCCCACCACTCATAATACATGGTTCCGCCGACCTCCTGCTGCCAGCGGCACGCAAGCCAGTTGCCGTCAACACTGTATTCATTGTACGGATTGGTACTCGGAACCCACTCACCACCCACATAATTGAAGTAGGTGTATTCCTTGCCTTCATAAAATTCCCATCGATGATTAATTGCTCCGCCATAAGTAGTATCTCCTTGTGCCTCAACACCTTCCCACGTGCCAATAATCCAACCGGCATAGTCATTTTCAATTTTCTTATAGACCTCAACACCTGTGTAGTCAAATTCGGGATGGTCAATATATCTGAATTTCGAAATGACCATCTCATCGTCTGAAATCTCCTTGACCGTATACTCAGTGATGTGACCGCTACGCCTCTTAATCATGATGACATTTCTGTCAACGGCATAGACCTCGTTCACCTTGACCATCCACTCGTTATATTTAGTCAACGAAGCCACTGACGTCCCGTCTTCATGGAACTCACGGACAGCCCTCATGTTGGTCAACTCCTCAACACCATCAAAAGATTCCGACCTCCATTCTCCGATGATCTTTTCCTTGATTTCTGCCTCAGACGGAACATTCTCATTCCTTTTGCACGAGACAACACAACTCAGCAAAACAAGAGCAAACAGAATATTCAATACCGTTTTTTTCATTTTTAACAATTTCTAATCGGTCGCAAAAATACTAAAAAATTTTCAATTTTGTCGTGAATAAAAAAAAACGATAAAATTCCATCATCTCACTCAACTCTTAAAACTTTTCCATATCTTTGCACCTTAATTAATTTACAGAAAATGGCACAGAAACCTTCAATTCCCAAAGGCACTCGCGACTTCCTTCCGGATGTCATGATGCGCCGCAATTATATATTCGATACGATAAAGACCGTCTTCAAACGCTTTGGTTTTCAACCGATTGAGACTCCATCGATGGAGAATCTCTCCACTCTGATGGGGAAATACGGCGAGGAGGGCGACAAGCTCCTGTTCAGAATCCTCAATTCCGGCGACTTCATGTCGGGCGTCGAACAGAACGGCGAAGAGCTTCATTCCGAGAAGATAACCGGCAAAATCTGCGAGAAAGGCCTCCGCTACGACCTGACGGTGCCATTCGCGCGTTTCGTCGTGCAATACCGCGACCAGATTGCGTTCCCGTTCAAACGCTACCAGATGCAACCCGTCTGGCGCGCCGACCGCCCGCAGAAAGGACGTTACCGTGAGTTCTATCAATGCGACGTCGATATCATCGGCAGCGACTCGCTGCTCAACGAGGCGGAACTCGTGCAGATCGTCGATGAGGTGTTCAACAAATTGGGAATCAACGTGGTTCTTAAAATCAACAACCGCAAAGTCCTTGCCGGAATAGCAGAATACATCGGCAAACCCGACGCTCTCGTTGACATCACCGTCGCCATCGACAAGCTCGATAAAATAGGCATCGAGGCCGTCAACGTGGAACTCGCCACCAAAGGCCTTGACGATGAGGCGATTGCGAAACTTCAGCCGATTCTCTTCATGACAGGCACCGCCCGCGAAAAGATGGCGCAACTCAAATCATTGATGAACGGAATCGAAGTCGGGACGAAAGGCATCGAAGAGCTTGAGACGTTGTTCAACTACTTGGATGTCATGGGATTGCGTATTGAATATGAATTGGATTTGACTCTCGCCCGCGGCCTGAATTACTACACCGGTGCCATCTTCGAGGTCAAGGCGAAAGACGTGGCGATGGGCAGCATCAGCGGCGGCGGACGCTACGACAACCTCACCGGCATCTTCGGCCTCCCGAACGTCTCCGGCGTGGGCATCAGCTTCGGTGCCGACCGCATCTACGACGTCCTCAACGAGCTGAACCTCTTCCCCGAGAAAAACGCCGAGAACACCGAGGTCATCTTCCTGAACTTCGGAAAGAACGAGGAACTCTACTGTCTGCCCTATCTGCAACAGCTTCGCCGTCAGGGTGTCAATGCAGAGATTTACCCCGACGCCGCCAAGATCCAGAAACAGATGAAATACGCCGACCAACGCAACATCCCGGTCGTTGTCATCGCCGGCGAACAGGAAGTCAACGACAAGACCTTCAATGTGAAATGGATGAAAGAAGGAAGACAGGAAAGCGTGAAAGCAGAAGAACTAATGCAGAAAATAAGTTAGTAGTTATGACAAAAAACGAATTTCTTCAACTCCTTCAGCAAGAAGCTGCTTCTATGCAAAAAGCGGTTTCAACACCTAATGGCGATTGGATTGTAAAAGGTTTTATTGACATTTCAAAAAATATTTATATTATTTCGGCTGACACGAAAGTGATTTCCAAAATCATGGAGTTGTTGATATTCCCAAAAATCAATGAGTTTGCATCACGGAACGGATTAGAATGGAAACCTTGTAGTGAACAGAATTTCTATCCTGACATTACATTTATTGATAATGAAGGAAACAAATTCGCCGTTGATGTGAAATCAACTTACCGTAAGGATGATGAACACGTCAACGGAATGACGTTAGGTGCGTTTACAGGTTATTTCAGAAACAGAACCAGCACTAAAAATATTATGTTTCCATATAACGAATATGCAGGTCATTTCGTTTTGGGATTGATTTATTCGAGATGCGATGGCGTAAACGAAGGCGAAATTCATCAATTGGACGATTTGCAGAACATTCGGTCCGTTGCGAAAGACTTTGTTTTCTTTGCTCAGGAAAAATATAGGATTGCCATGGACAGACCTGGAAGCGGCAACACAAAAAATATAGGCAGTATCACAAAAACAGAAGACTTAATCAATGGAAACGGATTGTTTTCGACATTGGGAGAAAGCGTTTTTGATGATTATTGGATGTTCTACCTGACGGGTGATATGGCAAGAGCCGCCGAATTGCCGGCACCATATTACAAAAATATCGGAGAATACAAAAAATTCAAAGGCATCTAATTATGTTAGGACAGATGAATCTTTTTGATATAGAAGTTGTTCCTACGTTTCCGTCAACACGTTATCAGGGAAGCAAGTTGAAATATGTTGATTGGATTTGGGAATGCGTAAAAGATTTGTCTTTTGATACTGTTTTGGATGCTTTTGGCGGCACCGGCTGCATTGCATATAAGATGAAGAGTGAGGGAAAATGTGTCACATACAACGACATTCTCACTTTCAACTCTATGATTGGACGTGCACTTGTCGAAAATGATTCAGTTAGAGTTTCAGACGATGTTTTGGACTATGTGTTGACTCGTCATTCTGATATTCAGTATCCGACATTCATAACAGACACGTTCTCTGACATTTATTATACGGATGAGGAGAATCAATGGCTTGATCTTGTCGTGACTAACATCAGGTCGGTTAAAAACAAATATGAACAAGCTATTTTGTATTTCGCCTTGTTCCAAGCCTGCATCATTAAACGACCGTATAATCTTTTCCACCGAAAAAATCTCTATATCAGATTACAAGACGTTGAAAGAAGTTTTGGTAACAAGGTCACTTGGGACACACCTTTTGAGGAGCATTTCAAGACTTTTGTAACAGAAGCCAACAATGCTGTGTTCTCTAATGGAAATCGTAACAAGTCCATCAACAAAGATGCTGCCGCAATATCCAATCACTTTGATTTCGTGTATATTGACACTCCGTATGTTTCATCGGACGGCATCGGTGTAAACTATGCCGACTTCTATCATTTTTTGGAGGGATTGATTGACTATGAATGTTGGCACGAAAAAATTGATTATACGAGTAAGCATCGCCGCCTGAGAATCGTTCCGTCAGAATGGACAAATCCAAAAACAGTCACAACGGCTTTTGAGAGGCTAATTCACAACTTCAAAAATAGTATTCTGGCTATCTCCTATCGGTCTGATGGGATTCCTTCTGTTGATGTCATCGTTGACATGCTGGAAAGAGAAGGTAAGAATGTAAAAGTCCACGAAAGCCGTAAAATAAAGTATGTATTAAGCAACAAAATATCATCTGAAACACTGATAATTGCAACATGATTTCAAAATATTTAAAAAAAATAATTTATAAATCAACATAAAAATGGATAAGACACATTATATCTCAACAGAAACCCTCACTTTTGAGGAAGTCAACAGAATCATCAGCGAGAACTACAAACTCGCGCTTTCGGAAGACGCCATCCGCCGCATCCAGAAATGCCGCGACTATCTCGACAAGAAGATGGAGAACCAGTCAACACCGATTTACGGCGTGACGACAGGCTTCGGCTCGCTCTGCGACCACAACATCTCGAAGGAAGACCTCAGCAAACTCCAGAAAAACCTCGTGATGTCGCACGCATGCGGCACCGGCGACTACGTCCCTGAAGAGATCATCCGCATCATGCTTCTTTTGAAGATTCAGAACATGTCGTACGGCAACTCGGGCGTGCAGCTCGTCACGGTCCAGCGCCTCATCGACTTCTTCAACAACGACGTGCTTCCTGTTGTCTATGACCTCGGCTCACTCGGTGCATCGGGCGACCTCGCACCGTTGGCGAACCTCATGCTGCCGTTGCTCGGCCTCGGTGAGGTTCATTATAAAGGCCAGATCCGTCCGGCGGCTGAAGTCTGCAAAGAGTTCGGCTGGGAGCCTATCACGCTTCAGTCGAAGGAAGGCCTCGCACTGCTCAACGGCACGCAGTTCATGTGCTCGTACGGCACTTACGTGCTGCTCAAGGCATTCCGTCTCCAGTACCTCGCCGACATGATTGGCGCCGTGTCATTGGACGCCTTCGACGGCAGGATTGAGCCGTTCTACGACCAGATTCATCAGATCCGTCACCACAGAGGACAGATCCTCACAGCTGAACGTTATCGTAACTTCCTGAAAGGCAGCGAGATGATCTCACGCGAGAAGAAACACGTCCAGGACCCGTATTCGTTCCGCTGCATCCCGCAGGTCCACGGAGCGTCGAAAGACGCCATCGCCTACGTGACACAGATCCTCGGCGAGGAGATCAACGCCGTCACCGACAACCCGACGGTTTTCCCGGATGAAGACCTCGTCATCTCGGCGGGCAACTTCCACGGACAGCCGCTCGCCTTGAGCCTCGACTTCTTAGCTATTGCCATGGCAGAACTCGGAAACATCTCAGAGAGAAGAACTTACCAGCTCATCGCCGGCAAACGCGGCCTCCCTTCATTCCTGGTCGCCGAGCCGGGCTTGAACTCAGGCTTCATGATTCCGCAATATGCCGCAGCCGCCATCGTCAGCCAGAACAAACAGCTCTGCACGCCGGCTTCCGTTGACAGCATCGAGTCGTCACAGGGCCAGGAAGACCACGTGAGCATGGGCGGCAACGCTGCCACAAAGGCGTTGCGCGTGGCGAACAACCTTGAGCGCATCCTCGCCATCGAACTGTTCAACGCGGCGCAGGCACTCGACTTCCGCCGCCCGGTAAAATCGTCGGAATTCATCGAGAACTTCGTCGCCGAATACCGCAAACACGTTGAGTTTGTGAAGGTTGACAAGGTGATGTACACCGAAATCGCAAAGTCGGTTGACTTCCTGAAGAACTACAATTTGGGTGACAAGATTTTTGAAAAATAATTATTAAAAGGAGATTGCCTGACCGCAAAAGGCCGGGCAATCTCATAACGACAAAATACCATGGAAGACCTGCAATACGAAAACAACGAACAGTTTCTGAACCCGAAGCCGCAAAGACCGACGATGCTCTCGGCACTCTGCATCCTATCGTTCATCAACGGCGCATGGAATGCCCTGTATAACTTCTGCTTTTTCGGGATGTACAACTCATTCAACAAGATACTCGCCGACGACGACATGATGGAAAAGATGTCAGGCATGATGAGCAGCGCGCAGTACGAGGCGAGCATGAGTGCCTATAAGATGTTGTTTTCCATCGACAGGGTCTATTACCTCTTGAATTCATTGCTGTACATCGGCTCTTTCGTAGGCGTGGCTATGATGTGGAAGATGAGAAAGACAGGTTTTCACGTCTATGCGATAGCACAGATACTCATCCTCACCGCCGCCGCGTTGTTCTTCTACGGTCCGGCAGGCAGCTCGCCGTGGATGGATGTCATCATGACGGCACTCTTCATCACGTGGTATTTCACATTCTACAAAAAAGAAATGCAGTAATGGAAGACAAAGAGAAAGAGGAAAGCATTTTCGTTGAGCGTCAGCGCGTTACGCTTGGCGTCAAACTCGTAGGCACGTTTGCGATTGTGTATTATGGCCTGTACTTTCTCTTCATGATCTATCTCGGAATCTTCTACAACACCGTGTATGACCCCGCATATCTGCACGAGACCGTCAACGAACAGAACGGTTCGGCAATGCTTATCTCATTCATTACAAGGACGTTGCTCCTCGGCGTGATAATAGCAAGCCTGATCATGATGTTCAAGAAAAAACGTTACGGCAAGTTCATCTTCCTGATATGCACCGTCATTCTGATTGCTTTTCAATTCTTCACCACCACCCCTCCTGCGTGGATAAGTTACATCATCGAGGCCACGATAACATTGATCATGGCTCCGCTGAAAGTGGTGAGGAAATTCAATGAACGAATCATCGGAGAGACACAGAAAATCAACATTATCAAAAAAGAACAGTAACACCATCACTTTCTAACTTTATTATTTTCTAACTTCATGAATTTCATAACTTTAACCGGAGAACTCGGAAGCGGCAAGAGCACCGTCGCCAACTTTTTGATAAGCAAGATACCTTTCAGAATCGTATCAGCCGGACTGCTGTTCCGACAGCTTGCGGCAGAGCACAACATGTCGGCAAAGGAGTTCAACGAGTTCATCGAGAACAACCCGAAATACGACAACTACGTTGACGACACCATCGCCACGCTGGGCAAGACCGACGACAAAATCATCTTCGACTCCAGAATGGCCTGGCATTTCGTTCCGAACTCTTTTAAGATATATCTATACGTTGATGTCGATGTCGCGACAGACCGCATCTTCAACGACACGGGGCGCGTGAGCGAGTCGTATTCCGACAGGGCAACGGCACGGCAGGAGATTATCGACAGGCGCAAGAGCGAGATTCTGCGCTACAAGACATTCTACGGTTGCGACGTGAGCGACTACAACAATTTCGACCTCGTCGTTGACACAAGTTTCGCTTCAAAAGATGAGATTAACGAGCTGGTTCTCAAGTGTTTCAAGGCTTTTGAAGAAGGAAGGCCTTACTCAAAAGTGTGGCTTGCACCACAATCGATCAAGATGGTGTGCGACTCATGCGGCTGTTCCTGCGAGCCGGTAGAGATCACCAATAAAGACGGAATGTTTATCTTGAACAGAGGCGCCGCGAAAGTAAGGAAAGCCTTGGAGGAAGGCAGAAAGCTCATTGATATTGATAAGGTTATTCAGTGTTAGGC
>X431_Quagga__coassemble_85_pt1 | contig 20098 bp, 14 predicted proteins | sample X431_Quagga__metabat2_low_PE_006 | metagenome-assembled genome bin X431_Quagga
TAATTGCCAAGGTGCAAATTTCCTGTCGGCCTGATGCCGCTGAGTACTGTCTCTTTCATTTTTCGATTTTAAACGCGCAAAAATACAAAAAACTTTAAAGTCGGAGAAGCCTGCCGCCGAGTTTTTTTTATTGTTGATAACTTTTGAAAATTCAGACGCTCATTTCCTGAAAAAATATTACCTTTGCATCGTTTTTGAATATTATTAAAACGATGAAATACAAAGAGATACTGAAGAAATTGTCAAATAAATACCTCATCGCGACGCTTATTTTCGCCGCCGTGATTGTCTTTTTCGACCAATACAATGTCTTCGAGCAGGGCAGGAGTTTCAAGAAGCTGCACAAGGTGAAGAAACAGATTGAGTATTACGACACCGAGATTGAGAAGCAGGAGCAGACGATTCACAAACTCAAGACCGACACCGCATATCTCGAAAAGGTGGCACGCGAGCAGCATAAGATGAAACGCGACGATGAGGTGATTTATATCTTGGAGAAGGGTGATTAGCCGCCAGCCATTGGATTTAATCTTTCATCAGGTAGTCATAATCGAACCTGTAGAACACCATCTCATAGCCTTCGTCTTCGTACATGCACTCTTCCACGTAGAGTCCGATGGTGTTGTCGGGCAGCACGCAGAGCGAGGAGTACGCCGAGAAATACGGCACGATTATCTTCCTGTGCGACCATGTCACACCTTCATCTTCCGAAACATATATCGCGACGTTCTCGCGTCTGTCGCTTGCGGGCAGCGAATGCAGGAGCACTCGTTTCCCGTTAACATAATACGGTATGATGTCGCCGTTGCACGCCGGTCCGGTGAGGTCGGTCCATTCGGCGACGGTGTCGTTCCATGTCACCCCGCCGTCGTGCGAGATGTTGTACCAGCGGTTTCCCTGATGTCGCATGCTCATGAGGATGTCGCCGTTGGCGAGTTCCACGACCTTGGCCTCGTCGCCGCCTACCGACGCGCGTCCGGAGACGTTCCATGTCGCGCCGTTGTCGTCGGAATAGACCACGTAGTTGGTGGCCACCCATTCGGCGTCTTCGTGCACCGCCGCGACGAACATTATCCTTCCTGTGCTTGTGAGCAGTCCGTTGCCCGAGGCGCAGAACGAGCCGCGCCAATGGCGGCGTATCGTGTCGTCGCAGTCCTTGCCGAAGATGAAACGCGTGATGTCTTCCGGCTCGGTCCATGTGCGCCCGCCGTTATAGCTCATCGACTTATACGTGCGGTTGGAGTGGTTGGGCATCGACTGCCAGAAGCCCACGCCGCCGACGAACACGCTGATGAGGCCGTTGGGGTCGTTGGTGAGGGCCACCGCCGCGTCGCCGAAGCCGTGCTTACGCCCCGTGCCTTCAGCCACGGTGACAGGCTCGCTCCATGTCGCGCCCATGTCGTCGCTCCAGCGGCACACCACGTCGATGTCCTGCGGCAGGTCGAGGTCGTTGCACTTGCGCTTGTCGGTGAGCGTCACCAACGTGCCGTCCTTCGCCGTGATCACCGCCGGAATGCGGTAGTTCTGCGAGTTGTAGTTGCCCGAACGGAACAGCGTCGTCCGCATGTAAAACGGCTCGTTCCTGCATCCCGCCAAGGAAAACAGGACAAGCAATGTCAGCGTGAGTCTCTTCATCATCAGATTTATGTTTTCAATGAGAGCGCAAAATTAAAAAAATGTTCGGTTGTGATGTCTGTACGTCACATTTTTTTATAATTTTGCCACGTTTTTAAAACAAACGGAATATTTTTCCGTTAATAGACAAAGAATTACAAATCAATTAAAATCATTACAATGAAAAGATTATTTTTGGCAATCGGCCTCGCGGCATTCCTGATGACATCATGCTGCGACGGTCAGGGTAACAAGGAAAACAAGAAAGATGCAAAGTGCGAAGGCAACTGCAAGGACAAGAAAGAACAGTGCGACCATCATCACGGTCCGAAGTGCCATGAGATGACAGCCGAAGACAGAGCTGAGATAGAAGGCATCATCGATGCTTTCAAGGGCTGGGACAACCTCGATGAGGCGCAGAAGACAGCAGCTGTCGCGACAGCGAAGGCACGCGTCGAGAAATGCATGGCGAAGAAAGCCGAGATGGGTCAGAAATGCGAAGGCAATCACGAAGGCTGCAACCATGAAGGCCACAAATGCGAAGGCAAGCACGAAGGCTGCAACCATGAAGGCCACAAATGCGAAGGCAAGCACGAAAGCTGCAATCATGAAGGCCACAAATGCGAAGGCAAGCACGAAGGCTGCAACCATGAAGGCCACAAATGCGAAGGCAAGCACGAGGGCTGCAACCATGAAGGCCACAAATGCGAAGGCATGAAGATGAGCAAGGAGGAATGCGACTCCAAATGGGCTGCATTCGAGACACTTACACTCGATGAGCAGAAGGCTGTCCTTTGCTGCAAGCTCCGTCACTGCAAGGGCTTCATGATGGTGATGCACGAGAAGCACGCACCGAAGCATGAGTGCAACCACGAGGGCGAAGGCCACAAGTGCAGCGGCAACCATGAAGGCTGCCAGCATCAGTGCGAACACGAGGCTAAGTAAGAGTAAAAAGTTCAAAAGTTTAATGGCGCGGGGCGACGATGGTTCGCCTCGCGCTTTTTGTGAAATATATTTTAAACATATCGTTATCATTGTTAAAAAAATCCTTACTTTTGCAGATTGTTTTTTAACGAATTCAATTAATCCAAAATCTTTAAAAATATGGCAGAAAAGAAATTCATGACATGTGACGGTAACTGCGCTGCTGCGCACGTCGCATACATGTTCAGCGAAGTCGCCGCCATCTATCCTATCACCCCGTCATCGCCGATGGCCGAGTACATTGACGAATGGAGTGCAGGCGGCAGAAAGAACATTTTCAACGAGAACGTCCGCGTTGTCGAAATGCAGGCCGAGAGCGGCGCCGCCGGTGCTGTCCACGGCTCGTTGCAGGCCGGCGCCCTCACCAGCACCTTCACCGCATCACAGGGTCTGTTGCTGATGATTCCTAACATGTACAAAATCGCTGGTGAGTTGCTTCCGGGCGTCTTCCACGTCTCGGCCCGCGCATTGGCAGCTCAGGCTTTGTCTATCTTCGGCGACCACGCCGACGTCATGGCTTGCCGTCAGACCGGTTTCGCAATGCTGGCAACCAGCTCGGTCCAGGAAATCATGGACCTGGCTCCGGTCGCTCACCTCGCAGCCATCGAAGGCCGCGTGCCGTTCCTCCACTTCTTCGACGGCTTCCGTACCTCACACGAAATCCAGAAAGTTGAAGCCACCGACCAGGACGAAGTCGCCAAGCTCGTCAACTGGGAGGCCTTGAACGAATACCGCAAACGCGCCCTGAACCCAGAGCATCCTGTAACACGCGGCACAGCCCAGAACCCTGACATCTACTTCCAGACACGCGAGGCACAGAACTCATACTACGATGCCATTCCTGACATCGTCGCCAAGTACATGAAGGCGATGAGCAAGATCACGGGTCGTGAATATGCTCCTTTCACATACTACGGCGCCAAGGATGCCGAAAACATCATCGTCTCCATCGGCTCAATCAACGACGTCATCCGCACTGTGGTTGACAAGCTCAACGCCGAAGGCAAGAAGGTCGGTATGATCAACGTACACCTCTATCGTCCGTTCAGCGTGAAGTATCTGCGCGACGTGATGCCTGAGACCGTCAAGAAGATCACGGTTCTCGACCGCACCAAGGAGCCGGGCGCAAACGGCGACCCGCTCTATCTCGACATCGTCGAAGCTTTCAAGAACTGCCCGAAGAAGCCAGTCATCGTCGGCGGCCGCTACGGTCTCTCTTCAAAAGACACCACTCCTGCTCACATCCTCTCCGTGTTCAACAACATGGAAGCTGCCGAGCCGAAGAACCAGTTCACTGTCGGCATCGTCGATGACGTCACCTTCAAGTCACTGCCTATCCTTCCTGAGTTCTCAATCCTCCCGAAGGGAACATTCGAGGCTAAGTTCTACGGCCTCGGCGCTGACGGTACCGTGGGTGCCAACAAGAACTCCATCAAGATCATCGGTGACAACACCAACAAATACAGTCAGGCTTACTTCGACTACGACTCAAAGAAATCGGGCGGCTACACATGCTCGCACCTCCGTTTCGGCGACCAGCCTATCCTGGCCCCTTACCTCGTCGGCACTCCTGACTTCGTCGCCGTCCACGTTCCTTCATACCTCAGCAAGTATGACTGCCTGCGCGGTCTGAAAGACAACGGCACATTCCTTTACAACTCGCCATGGAGCGTTGAGGAAACCAAGAACAACCTGCCTGACTTCGTGAAGAAGTATCTCGCCCTCCACAAGATCAACATGTACATCATCGATGCCACTAAGATCGCGGGCGAAATCGGCCTTGGCAACCGCACCAACACCATCCTCCAGAGCGCGTTCTTCAAGATTTCGGGCGTCATTCCTTACGACCTCGCCGTTGAACAGATGAAGAAGTTCATCGTGAAGAGCTATGGCAAGAAGGGTGAAGACATCGTCAACATGAACTATGCAGCCGTTGACCGTGGCGGTGAAATCGTGAAGGTCGAGATCCCTGCTGAATGGGCTGAACTGCCTTGCAGCACCGACTTCGTCTTCCAGCACAACGCTAACGATCCTGAATTTATTAATAAGGTGATGCGCCCGATGGTCGCCCAGTGCGGTAACGACTTGCCTGTCAGCGCATTCAAGGAAATCATCGACGGCACATTCCCGGCTGGCACCACAGCTTACGAAAAGCGCGGCGTCGCCACAGTGGTTCCGGAATGGAATGCCGCCAACTGCATCCAGTGCAACCAGTGCTCGCTGATCTGCCCTCACGCAGCTATCCGTCCAGTGGTTATGACCGATGCTGAAATGGCAGCAGCTCCTGCTGGCATGAAGGCAGCCGACATGAAGATGCCTAAGGAATTGGCTGGTATGCACTTCCGTATGCAGGTCTCAGTCCTCGACTGCACAGGTTGCGGCAACTGCGCCGACATCTGCCCTGCTAAGGAAAAGGCATTGGTGATGAAACCTCTCGAAAGCCAGATGGCTGAAGTCGAGAACTGGGAATATGGCCAGAAGAAAGTCACCTATAAAGACAATATGATCGACAAGTTCGCCAACGTGAAGAACAGCCAGTTTGCTCAGCCTCTGTTTGAGTTCTCGGGCGCCTGCGCCGGTTGCGGTGAAACACCTTATATCAAGTGCCTCACCCAGCTGTTCGGCGAACGCATGATGATTGCCAACGCAACAGGTTGCTCATCAATCTACGGCGGCTCGGCTCCAGCAACACCTTATTGCAAGAACAACAGAAGCGGCAAGGGTGTGGCATGGGCCAACTCATTGTTCGAAGACAATGCTGAATTCGGTCTCGGTATGGCTACCGCTACCCGCAAGATGCGCGACCGTGTTGAACGCATCATGAAGGAAGCCATCGCCAACTGCCAGTGCTGCTCGACAGAACTCAAGGCCATGTTCCAGGAATGGATCGACAACCGCGAAGACGGCGTCAAGACAATGGAGCTGGCTCCTAAGATTGTGGCTGCTTGCGAAGCCTGCGGCTGCGACTACTGCAAACAAATCATCGACCTCAAGGATCACCTCACCAAGAAGAGCCAGTGGATCTTCGGCGGTGACGGCTGGGCATACGACATCGGCTTCGGCGGCTTAGACCACGTCCTCGCTTCAGGCGAAGATGTCAACGTCCTCGTCGTTGATACTGAAGTCTATTCTAACACCGGTGGTCAGTCGTCAAAAGCTACCCCAGCTGGTGCTGTCGCCAAGTTTGCCGCTTCAGGCAAGAAGGTTCGCAAGAAAGACCTCGGCATGATTGCCAAGAGCTACGGTTACGTCTATGTGGCACAAGTCGCTATGGGCGCTTCACAGGCTCAGTACTTCAAGGTGATCAAGGAAGCCGAGGCTTACCACGGACCGTCGTTGATCATCTGCTACGCACCTTGCATCAACCACGGCATCAAGATTGGCATGGGTCACTCACAGCTCGAAGAGAAGCTCGCCGTCGAATGCGGTTACTGGCATCTGTGGCACTTCAACCCGGAAGAGGAAGAAGCCGGCCAGAACGGTTTCCACCTCGACAGCAAGGAACCCGACTGGAGCAAGTTCCAGCAGTTCATCATGGGTGAAGTCCGTTACAACTCGTTGCTCAAGACCTTCCCGGAGGAAGCCAAGGAATTGTTCGCCAAGACCGAACAGTTCGCGAAGCTGAGATACGAAGGCTACAAGAAACTCGCTGAATAATATCTTTTATTCAATCCCAAGCCGGGTAGCCCGAGAGGGCTACCCGGCTTTTAAAAACAATAGGGAAAAATATATTAAATATGTCTCAAGATAGCAATTGGAACGATGGTGATGAAAGACTTGTTCTTTATCTTGATATTATGGGTTTTAAAGAACGAGTGTCGCAGACCGCAATAAGCACCCTAAAAGAGCAGTTGTTAGCTTTTAAGCGAAAAAACAACAGATTAAAACCATTATTGTATAATACTGGTGGAGGAATTAGAAGAGACTTCCTTAAGATGGCACAATTTTCAGATTCAATAGTTGTAATATCTCAAAAATCTTCTATAGAGGATCTGAATAGAATAACGAAAGCTTCAGTAGTATTAATGCAAACTGCGATGGAATCGGGATTCGCACTTCGTGGATCTATTGCAGCTGGCAAGATGATATTTGATGAAACGAATCAGTTGTTTTTTGGTAAGGCATTGGTTGACGCATACTTGCTCGAGGAAGATTTGGCTTTTTATGGTGTGGTGTTTCACCATACTGCTGAAAAATTGGTTAAAGAATCTTTGGCCAATAATAATAATAATGGCATTTACTTGCCAATCGAAGATGTTGTGTTGCCAACAAAGAAAGGCGAAACAAGGCACTTTCATGTTGCATGGTACAAAACGAAAAGAGATTTGTCAGAAGGAAATATTGTTAATGATGCACTTGGATGGCTTACGACTTTACGAGAAAGCGTATCAGGGTCACCGAGAACCTACTTAGATAATACTAAAGAATTAGTCGAATTATAAAAGCACTCATAATTATTATGAAAGATGTTGAATGCACATTAGTGATTTCAAAACATAAGCAATTTAGTTGTGCTGACATTAGTGCATCGGTTACTGCTCTTAAAATGAAATGGGAAGATGACTCTGAGGGTTTTATATATGAAATAAATGATCGTCTTTATGAACTTCGAAAATGGTTGGACGATTTATTAAGTGCTCCTAATATAATTCGGGTCTTGGATTTATCTGAACTATGCTGGTTCTCTTCCTCTTACTATCATTTGTTTAGGCATGATAATTGTCAATTAGAAGAGTTATATCTTCCTGAATCAGAAGGGCCTTCATTAAATATTGATATTAAAACACTAAAAGTTCTTTCTGCTCCTGGAGCAATCTCAATTTATTTGCACGGAACTCCAAAGTTAACCAAAATTGTATTTGGAAAACATCTGAGAGAATTGCATCTCAAGAATGTGGGGATTCCAAATATAAAGATTCCTTCTTCAATAACATCTCTTAAGATTGTCGGTTGTAAAAATATCAGAGAAATTATTATTCCTGATGGCATCAGATTGGCGGCTTATGCGCTTTCGAAAAATGAGAACCTTGAAAAAGTTGCACTTCCAAAAAGCTTACCAATTATTGAACCTTATCTTTTTGAAGGGTGCAAAAGTTTAAGGATTATTAAAGGCGGTAAAAATTTGAAATATATTTTCCCATCAGCATTTAACGGATGTACATCACTTGAAAGTATAGTATGTCCTAATATCTGTAAATATGTAACAAATGAACCGTCAGAATTAGAGTGGATGAAATTTAGAAGTACAATTCGTACTGAGAAAGAAGAAGAATCATATTATTCAAAGTTCATATCTGAACTGAAGAAAAGTAATATCAGCAATGTGTCAAGTTATATTACTCAGAAATATTTTCCTTTAGAAATTGACGAAGTAGTTTGCTTAGGGTTTATGCATTACATGCATACTGACGATGGCTGGATTTTTTGGTCTCTTCGAAAAGGTAGATATTTTTCTTTGCCATCTGGAATTAGAAACAAATACACAAAAGGGGATATATTTAAGGTTCTTGTATGTGAAAAAAAAGTATTTTATGAAGATGGTAAGATTAATGTTTATCATACACTGCCTGTTATTAGTTTATATAAGAAGGAAAAACTTACCGATGAAAAGTTTTGGGAAGAATGCGGAGAAGAAGAAAACACTATAAATTCAAAAATACAAGAATATAAAAATATTTCTTCTTTTGTTTCAGGGAAAATCCTTTTCCCACAAGAATGTCAAGACATTGAGAGAAATGTGTTATCATTGAACATAAACGACATTGTTGATTCATACGATGTAAAGGTTCGTACTTGGTGGCAAAGCCATCCTGGTAAAGATGATGACGAATGGTATGAAAAAATTGTCACTTCCAAATATTCTGATGTTTATTTAGAAAAATTCTTACCACAGGATAGTGAAAAGAGTTATTCCAGTGGTGGTTCTCGCCCTTGGTTAGATTATGGCGAGTCAGAGACAAAACAGTTACAAGCTGATGCAGATGAACGAACGAAGTCGCTAAAGGCAAATGCATTGCGAAAATATTCACAAATAGAACATATACGAACGTTGATAGTGGAAAAAGCAAAAGAACAAATCGATATTGCCGTGGAGATTGAACGTAAATATCACATTAATGCAGCTATCAGATTCCTTTATAATGTAGAATTAGGAGAATTTTTCCATGAAAGACAAGAAAGATTACTTTCCTTTAGATTGTCTGATGTTATACTTGGTGCAAGTGCGTTCAAATAATCATAATAGATAATGATAAGTAAAGCCAATCTTGCAGACCCCCAGTGGAGTACTAATGCCGGTTTTGTTGTTGTGACTTTTTGCAGACCCATAAGTGACGCTACTACGGAAAAGACTACGGAAAAGACTACGGAAAAGACTACGGAAAAGACTACGGACGCTATACTAAAACAGATACAGGCGAATCCGAATATCACGACACAAGAATTGGCAGAGAAGTTCGGAATGACTACTGATGGAATATTTTACCATATCAAGAAATTGAAATTGCAACATCGCATTGTTCGTGAAGGTGGAAGAAAGAATGGTTATTGGATTGTGAATGAATAGATGTTATGACTTAAGTTCAGGTAACAAATCAACTTCTATTACAAATGTGAAATATCGTCCGCATTAATTTCTCGGATGATAATGTTGGCTGGCAATAAATTAATAATTATCACAATATCACGCAATTTGTATAGGTAGAAAAACCTTTATTTTTGTCCTCATTGATTTTATTCATCATGTCCGACCGTTTCAACAACATCTATCGCATTCCGTCGGCGCGTGCCGTGTGGCACGATTACGACGGCGGTTTCTATCATGTGACGATTTGCACGGCAAACCGCGATCGCTATTTCGGAAGAATCACTGTTGGCGAAAATGGCAATGTGATGGAATTGTCGCCCATCGGGGAATATGCCGTGGAACAATTTCGGAAAGTGCAGCAATATTACCCGTATGCCGAGATTCCGTGTTTCATTGTCATGCCCGACCATATTCATGCCATCGTGTATCTTTCCGGTAGAGACGCGATTTATCGCGTCTCAAATCGCAACGACAATGCCGGTAGAGACGCGATTTATCGCGTCTCCAATCCGAACGACAATGCCGGTAGAGACGCGATTCATCGCGTCTCCAATCCGAACGACAATGCCGGTAGAGACGCGATTTATCGCGTCTCAAATCGCAACGAAAACATTAATGAAAGAGACGCGATGAATCGCGTCTCTACGAGGGGCGGGGTGACGGGTGAGGACAACCCCATGTTGCGCAATACCTTAGGTGCGGTTGTTCGTGGTCTGAAGGCAAGGATCACCAAATTCGCCCACGAAAACGACATTCCTTTTGCATGGCAATCCCGTTTCTACGACCGCATTATCCGCAATCAGGTGGAATTGAACGCCACAGCGAAATATATCGAAGATAACCTGATAAAATGGACTGATGATGAAGATGATGACAAATAATTCTTTATTTTTGTAGCCGAAATAATTCATAAAATAAATCATAAATTATCTAATCATGAGAAGAAGAATTTTCCGCTTAGTCATGCCTTTGGCGATGATGACATTGGCATTTACAGGTTGCCGCAACGCGAATAAGAATGTCGAACAAACACCTGTTCCTGAAGCCGTCACAGATAAAATTCCTGAAACCATTCCTCAAAAAGTTATCAGCACGATTGATTTCAACAGTATGGAAGTTGACACCATGTCGAATTTCAAAGGTGGCGATGGCGACATCTATATGAAGATGCTGGTTGACGGCAAGAACAAATTTATGTATTGCACCATTCCTTCAGGTTCTTCGGTCGGCAATCATACGCACGACACCGACATGGAAATCATTTATGTACTGCAAGGCGAAGCCTCCATCGTGTTCGACGGCGTGGAGCAAGTCTATACGAAAGGCATGGCGCACTATTGTCAGAAAGGTCACGGCCACAGCATCAGCAACAAAGGTGCGGAAGATTTGGTGACCTTCAATGTCGTTGCACCGCAGTAACTTGTGATGGGTGAATGGTTATTTTAAATCAATGTGCAATAAAAATTTTGTCGTTTTTATTATCTTGCAATAAAAATAAGTGGTTTTGCACCAATAACTTCGAAAAAATGTGGCAAAACGATGCTTTGTCACGCACAGAATTGCGTTCTCGTTTTTGTGTGATTTTTCCAAAAATAATGTTTGCCCAAATCTTTCTTTCGCTTTGAAAACTTTATTACCTTTGCAGAAATTTTTAAAACATTAAAACTATGGTAGCAACAATTGTCTATGTCCTCGGTGTCATTCTCGGCGTGAAAGCAGTTCTCGAAATCTTCAGGGAACCTATCAGCGGGGCGGGAAAACTTTTCGCCACACTCGTGGTGCTCCTCCTCAGCTGGTTCGGAATCGCCATCTACTACGTCTTCATGAGAGGCAATCTGACAAAATGGTTTAAATAATGGATAAAAAGACACTTCGCGCCGGCATCAGACTGCTCAAGAGACAGCATACCAAAGAACAACTTCTTGAGCAGTCTGAAGTCATTCTGTCGAAACTTGAAGACGATGATGACTTCAAAAAAGCGCGTACAGTCATGATTTACAGCGCTTTGCCTGATGAGGTCCAGACTTCTGCATTCCTTGAGAAATGGCGTCATGAGAAAAAAATCATCCTCCCGACAGTCGTCGGCGATGACATAATCCCTGTCGAGCTTGCCGATGACACAGCATTCGCGGTCGGCGATTTCAACATCTTGGAACCGCAAAACGAGCCATATACAGGTGGTTATGATTTGATTGTCGTCCCTGGTGTCGCCTTCGACCGCAACGGAAACCGTATCGGACGTGGACGGGGCTATTACGACAGGTTCCTGTGTAAACATCTGAATGTCAGACGAATAGGCATCTGCTTCGACTTCCAACTTGTTGATGAAGTCCCGACGGAGCCGAACGACATCAGGATGGACAGGGTCATATCATTAAATTTTTAAAAAAATTGTTTGATTTTTGATTTATTAGGATTATCTTCGCACGTTCTTTAATTTGAATATCATACTAACTAAAACATTAAAAAAATGAAACGTTTAGGTTTACTTTTAACAATTGTTTGCTTGCTTGGTATCTCAACAGCAAACGCACAGAGTACCTTTGGTAAAGGTGATTGCACAGCCAATCTTATGGTTGGTGTCGGCGCAGGTCTTCCTGTCTCAGGTTCAATGGAATGGCCTATCGCCAGCGGATTAATCAATGGTAAGGCCAGTATCGGCCTCGGCCCATACGTAGGTTTCAGGATCCCGTTGGGAACAAATCAGGTCGGCTGCCTCGACGTATCTGCAAGAGCAGCTTTCCACTACCAGTTCGTTGAGAAACTCGACACATACGTTGGTCTTGGTCTGGGCATGTGGGGAACCTTTGATGGCAAATTCGGTGCCGATCTTGGCATCTCTGTCTATCTTGGCGCAAGATACTATTTCTGGGACCACATCGGACTTTGCACAGAATTGGGCTATGGCATCTCATACTTCTCAATCGGTGCCTGCTTCAAACTCTAATAGATTATTGATAATTAAAAACTTTAATGGCAGCGTCAGATTGTTGGCGCTGCTTTTTTTATTGTATCGTTATCTTTCTTGAAATCTCATTCCCGTCCTCATCGACACATCGTAAAACATAACTCCCTGGTTTCGCGTCAATTGGCATCTGGTGCTCGTTTGCCGTCATCCCTAAAAAGGTGTCATTCAAAGTCCAGAAGATATGTTTTTTCGGGTTGCGGTGAGCTATCTCAAAGATTATCGACTGCCTCTCGCCCTTGATGTCGTGCGGGATTATCAGTCTCGCCGACTCTTCCGGATAAATGAACGACATCACCGACTCCTGCTTTCCGGCGTTACAACCTGGCATCACCGGCGGCAGCGAGCGGTAAAGCGGGTCTTTCTTCCTGTAAAACCACTCCATCACCGGCGGCAACGAGAAATAAATCTCATAATCTTCATTATCAATGTCATAACAATCCGCAAAGACCTGATATTGATGCGTTTTGTCCAAGAAAACTTTCTTGTGATAAGGGCAGATGCCTGTCATGACCTCGGTCTTAGGCATCCGCACCGTCTTTGTCTTTGTGCAATATTGCGACTTCGGCATCCCTGACTCCGCGCAGACCTCAACCTCCATCCAGTCGAGATCGGGGTCAGTGTTCGGGCTGTTGTCAAGGCAGTCGATGACATCGAAGAGCACAGGTGCCGCCACGCCGATGCCTGTCAGTCCGGGGCGTCCCTCACCATCGGCGTTGCCGCACCAGACCCCGACGGCGTAGCGTCCGGTAACGCCGACCGCCCACGCGTCCTTGAAGCCGAAGCTCGTGCCGGTCTTCCACGCCACCTTGCGCGACGACGCGAAATAACGCCATCCCGACTGCCCGTCAGGACGGTTCAAGCCGCGCATCGCATCGAAAGTCAGGGAGATGGCCTCCCTCGAAAACGGAACGTTTATCTTGTCAAACGATTCATTATCATACAGTTTCGCCGCCATCGCGCCGTAGGCGTTGACGATGTCGTAGAGTGATGCCTCCGCGCCGCCGAGGATGAGCGAGAAGCCGTAGTGGTCGGGGTTGAACACGATGCCCGAGAGACCGAGCTCTTGCAGCAGATGATGGAACTTCGGCACGCTGTATTGCTTGAGCAGCTGCACAAACGGAGTGTTGAGTGACTTCTGAAGCGCGACATCGGCCGGCACCGCGCCGCTGAAGTCGCCGGTGTAGTTCTGCGGAGTGTAGCCCGAGAGGTTTATCGGGATGTCGGGCAACAGCATCGTCGGAAGCAGCAGGCCCTCATCGAGGCTGACGGCGTAAAGAAACGGCTTCAGGATGCTTCCCGTCGAACGCTGCGCCCTGACCATGTCAACCATCGCGGCGTCTCTCGCCCCAAGGTGGTTGCCGACGTAGGCTATAGTCTTTTGCTCTTGAAAATCAACGATATAAACCCCGATGTTCTCAATCCCGTTGGCAGCGTTAGTGCCATAATGCTTCTTCACGATGCCGTTGACTTTCTTCTGAATCTCGTAGTCTATCGACGAGACGATGTTCTCGCCCTTGTGGTTTTTCTCCATCTCGCTGACGTAATGAAACGCCAATGTCGGCATGTCGTACGGCTTCGGCGGGATGTCCTCCAGTAGCGCAAGTTCCAGGTCGTCGTTGCCAACTGCGGAGTTTTTATATCTCTTTGGAACGTAAGCCTTTGATTCACAGAGTTTTGACAACAACAGATCTCTCTTCTTCTTCAATTCGCTTCTGCCTTTCGATGGATTCACCAACGCGGGCGAGTTAGGCAGCACGGCCAATGTCGCCGCCTCGCCCCATGTCAGCCTGTCGGGTGTGGTGTTGAAATAACGCCACGCCGCCGCGTCGATGCCCACGACGTTGCCGCCGAAAGGCGCGTGTGCTGCGTATAAGTCAAGGATTTCCTTTTTGGAGTAACGCAGCTCAAGGCGCATCGCGAGAACCACCTCGATGACTTTCTCTCCGAACGTGCGCGGTTGTCCGTCGCGTGCAAGCCTCACCACCTGCATGGTGATGGTGCTTCCGCCGCGCAACACGCGTCCCGCCTTGATGTTGTCGATGGCTGCGTCAATGAACGACACGGGATTGAAACCCGGATGCAGGAAGAAATACTTGTCTTCATATTCCAAGACACACTGGATGTATTTGTCTGAATAACAGCTCGTTGCCGGAAATCTCCATTGCCCGTCGTCAGCGACACGCGCTCCGAGGAGATTCCGGTTCTCATCGGTCACAACGGTCGAATACGGCGAGTCGAACCTCGGGACCGGAATGCACAGAACCCCGAGAAACGTCGCGGAAAGTATTGATAATATGACAATTACCTTTCTCTTCATCTGACGACAGTCGTCTTACGCGCTGCTGTGGTGTACCAGATTTCGTTGTTGTACATGTCTTCGCATGTCACCGACGGGATGGTGTAGCTTCCTTCGTAGGCGGCGTTGAGCGACAGACGGAACACCTTCGCCTCGTATGGCGCCAAGTCGAAGATGAAATCAACGTAATCATCTTGATATTCAATGTGTTTGGCTTGCGCCTCGTTCTCGGTGTTGTCGCCGAACAGACGGCTGTTGATGAGCTCCCAGCCGGCTGCGGCATGGAACGACAGGGCGTTCTCGGTGACTTGATACTCATGCGGGTTCGCCACCTTGATAACAACGTCGAAGTCGGTGTTCTGTGCTATCTTTTCGGGGTTGATTTCATTGCCGTTCTTGTCGAGATATTTCACCATCATGTCGTACCACGCGCCATCGTCATATTTCTGATATTCAGCGACTTTGCCTTTTGTGAACAACGTCACAAACACAGGCTCGGTGCCGTTGTTAGTGATTGTGATGGAATTGTCACCGCGTTTTGGTTGCATGTTGTAAGTCATTGAGCTTCTGCTTGTTGTGATGTTTTCCGTTTTGTCTCCGTCTTTGATTGTCAATGCGATGGAGTTGTCTTTCAAGCTGAGTCTTTCGGCGTATTTGCCGAGGACGAAGACCGACATCGCGGTTGTCTGTGTGTCGAGCCAGCGGTCGCTGCCGAGGATGCGGCAGAGTTCCTCGATGTCGTTTTGCACGATTTCGGTGTTGTCGTTGGCGAGCATCTCGGCATAGATGCTCATCGCCATGTCGCGCACTTTCGAGCCGAAGGTGATGTAATAGTCTGATGTCCAGCCCTTTGCGGAATAGTCGATGACGGGGATGAGTTCCGATGCGATGTTTGTCTTTCCGACGAGTGCGTACGATGCCGCGATGAGCGCCTTGGTGAGCGGATACTTCATCTCGAGCTCCTTGAAGCGGTTCATCGCCCCGACCTCCGCGGTGTTGTTCAAGGCTAAAACGAACAATCTGTAAGCCTGAATGGTTTCGACATTCGGCGCGTCGGCACTGTAATTCCATGCTTTCGCGCGGTTTGTCTGATATTTTATGATGCCGTCAATCAATGAGTTAGCGACATCATAGCCTTGATTTCTCGCTTCGATGAGGAAATGCAGCGCATAAAGCTCGCTCCACGGGTCAACGTATTTGCCGTTGGGCCAGCTCGTCATCGAGAAGTCAGGGAGAAGATATGCATTCATGTTTGCAATCACATTTTCAACATTTGCCTTCAATTCTGCTTTCGTCGTCTCGTCAAGCGAAGCCAAATTATTCAGATAAAGCTGCGGGAACGCCTTCGAGACGGTCTGCTCGAGGCCGCCGTAAGGGTAGGAGGTGAGGTAATCCAAATGCCGGAAAAGGTCAACGGGAACGCCGGTGTTTGCAACGAATTTTGTCTCAATTGTTCCGTCAAAACCTTGACAGTCAATGTGTAATGTTGCAGTTTCGTTAGGTTTGATTTCCTGTTTCACAGAGTTGTATTTGTTGCTCGAAGGCATTCTTATCGGCATTGCCACCGACTTCTTCGCTTCGTATCCTTCGCATGATGCCGTCACCGAAATCCTCGCGTTGCCCTTTGTCTGCTTGGCTTTGACTGTGAATGCGGCATCGGCTTCACCGTCGTTGTCGAATGCCACTGTCTGCGGAATGTTGCCTTTCGCCTCAAGGTTTCCGAGGCCGACGTTGAGTCTTGCGGTCTTGCCAGCAAAGTCTTCGGCAATAAGTTTTACTTTGATAACTGCTTCATCATCAATGCCTATCGTCCGCGGTGCCGTCGGGATAATCATTATTTTATCTTTGACGATGATGTCCTTGTCGGAAGTTCCGAACGCGTCTTTGCCGTTTGTCGCCACCACCATCACCCTCAGCGAGCCGTTGTAGTCGGGGATGTTAAAATGCTGAATGTCAGTCTGTCCGGCTTCGAGTTCAAAAGGCCCCATCATTGTCGCCACCGCCTGGAAGCGTTCGAGGAGCGTCGTCTCCGGTTTTATGAAGCCGTCGCCGCCCGCCGCCAGCGTGCCTTGCATCATGTCGGTAATTGCGCTGACGATGGCGTCGTAGTTGTCCCATGTCCTCACCCCGAGAGCCCGCTTGCTGAAGAAATGTGCGTTCGGGTCGGCGGTCTTGTAACCCGTCAACCCGAGAAGTCCTTCATCGACGACGGCGACTGTGTAATACATCTTAAGTCCTTGTTTTTCAGATATTTTGATGTCGATGACTTTGTTTGAAGCCGTGTTTTTTGGTGCCTCGATGACAGGATTGATGATTGATTTGCTGTCTGTGACTTTGAAAGGCACGACGCCGTACATTCTGATTGGCATTCCGTTCTCGTTTTCGAACGGCTGTATGAGCGAGACGGCGACGTAGGCGTTCGAGAGCATGTCGCCGGTGACCGGAATGCTGACGGAGGCGTCTTCGTTAAGTTCTTGAATGTGAATGGCTTTTATGACTTTCGATGATGTCTCGATGGTCAGGATGGCTTTTGAGGCCTTGTTTGCCGGGAACGACACTTTCATGGTCTCGCCGACGACGTAGTTGTCTTTGTCGGTCTTGACTGTGAGCAGTGCGGGCGCGTCGGCGGACGATGTCGAGCGTGCGCCGTCGGCCCAGTCGAAACTCACCACTTTCGAGAAGGTATGACCGCCCTTCGCGTCGCTGACGACGAGCAGGTACGAGCCCCAGTCGGCGTCTTTGATGTTGAGCGTCAAAGCGGTATTCCCGCCTCTCGCCTTGAGCGTGCCGTTCTTGACAGGACGTTTGTAACTGCCTCTCACATAACGCATTAGTTCGTAATGGTCATTGTCCCACCACCAATAGCTGTCGAGCTTGTACAGTCGATAGTCCAACTCAATGTCGTCGTTTGCCGCCGTGCCGTCCTCGTTCACGACCGCGATGCCGAACTTCCAGTCTTTGCCGGTGAAATAATAATCGCCCCATCTCGACTGTGTCTCAGGCAATGCGACGCCGACGTATCTCTTGTAAGGCGAGATTTTCCCGCTGCGGCTCGTGATGCTGAACTCGCCGCTGCTCTCAAACACCTTTATATTATATATGGCTTTCATGAATCCTGGCGCCGAGACGTTTTTCAACGCGTCGAACGAAATCATGGCCTTGCCTTCGGTGCTTAACGCCGCGCTGAAAAGCGGCATCTCGCTGCTGTAGAAATCGTTGGCGACACAGTCGAAGTCGTATTTCTCAAAACCTTTGAATGTTGTTTTTGAATTTGATAAAATGACCGACACTTCGGCTTTCAAGTCTTTGACATTCAAACCGTTAAGACGTGTTGAATGAAGCAACACCTTGTCTTTGGCGTTCAGGCTAATCAGATTTTTCGGCTCAAAATTGATTTTCAAGCGGTTAGGTTTCACCGTCTCGACTCTCAGCCGTTTCGAGAAGACTTGGTTCCCAATTTTGAAATGCGCGTTCCAAGTGCCAGTCGGGTCGCTCGCTAAAGTGCTGAATGTGAATGCGTAAATCTTCCCGACAGGTGAATTGCTGGCTTTTTTCAGATACAATCTTCCGTTCGGGTCGGTGACTTCCATGATGACAGGATAGTCGTTTGTGAAGTAACTGTTTTTGTCGGAAATCATGAGGTTGAGCTGAATGGAGTCGCCCGGGCGCCACACGTCGCGGTTGCTGTAAACGAAGCCGTCAACATCGTGCTCGACGGCGTTGCCGGAGACATCGAACTTGCTGAGCGACAACGACTTGTTCTTGTTCAGCGGCAGATACGACTTGTCGCCTGAAGCGTTTTCCGCGACGACAAAATATGGCTTTGTGTTGAAGAACACTCTCGTGTAACCTTCCGCGTCAGCCTGTGATTCGCCGCATTGCTGCATCTGATAATCGAAAAGACGGACCTTCACGTTGCCGGCAGGCGAAGCGTCCGTGATGTTCTTGACAAAGACATCGATGAAGTCATCGCCTGAACTCTTCGCCGTGATTGCCAAATTGCTGACAAACAGATTCTTGCGGATGTCAACGTAGTTGTAGAAATAACGGCTGCACGGGTTGCCGTAATCGTAGTCATCGAAGTAATAAACGCGGTAATCGTAGCTGTCGTTGTCCCAGTATCTGTCATCGTAGCCTTTCGCAACTTTCTCATTGTCACAGGCATACGGATAACACGTTATGTCGAAGTCGAGGTTGAGCTGATACATGTCGCCTGGTTTGACGTCAACGTAATCCGACAAGGCGATGTGGTACGTCTTCCAGCTGTCGTAGTTGGCCTGTTCGAGCGGGATTCGCACTTTCTTGATCAGTCGTCCCACGCGGTTCATCCTGCCGTACGGTGAGGTGATGTCCTCGTCTTGCAGATACGACATTATGTTGCTGTCATACACCTTCACGACCCTCAAAATCACCTCTTTGAGGCAGATGGCGTCGAAGGCGATGGTGGCTCCTTCGATATCCGGCACTATGACCCCGTCGTCGCTCCATCTGACTTCAGGTTTTATCTTTTTTAAACTTATTCCGTTGATAGCCATGTCGTTGTCGGTGCGCCTGCCGTTGTACGAAACCATGCCTTTCCGCAGTGTGATGCTGAAATCGTTGTAACGATACGATGTCTTCGCCAAGAAAATCTTCAGGCAGTTGCCATCGACGGAAGTGGTAAACGACATGTTATTCGACAGCATGACGTAACCCGCGAGGTTCTGACTCTTGTCGATCTCTTCCGAGAAATACACGCTGACGACATTCTCTCTCACATTGATGTTGTGATGTACGACATCGAACCTGCCTTTTGCCGGAATTGTCAGCGTTTTCATGGCGGAACGGTTGATTTCCAACGACTTGCCGTCGAACGCCACGTTGATGTCGTAGCCGTCGTTTTTTCTTTTTATGTTGGAGATGACAACTTGCACATCGTTTGGTGTGACTTGTCTTGCGGTGCATTCAAAGTTCTCCAAAGTGTTTTTGTCGAGCAGCGAAAGTGCTGATTCTGAATTGATTGGCTTTGCGAACTTTATGTTTATCGTGTATGAGCATTTCTCTGTGTCATCGCTTGAATATTCGGCTGTCCCGACCTCGAAATCCTGTTTCTTCACCAAGAAAGAAGTCTTCATAACTCTCTCATTGGCAGGCATTTCCACGAGTATTCCGAGGTTGAAGTCCACTTCGTAAGGCATTCCGGCCTTCGGTGTCTCGTCGAACTGGAAGCCGATTGTGTTTTTGTCAACCCATATTGCGTGGCCGGCGACTTTCGGCGTTATCTCAAACAATTTCGACGGCAGTTCCTCGCCGAACTGTCTTTTCATCTTCAGGCCTTGCACGAACCTGAATTTCAGCGGTTCCGTCCCTGAGATCAGCCCCGAAGTGTAACTCTCGGCGATTCCGGCTATCGTCTCGTCAAAAACCGGGATTTTTTCGACGTAAGTCGTTGGTGATTCAGAATGTCCTGAGCCGCATGAGACGTAAGTCGTTGGTGATTCAGAATGTCCTGAGCCGCATGAATTTAATAATGTGATTGTCAATAAATTGACTAACAACAAGTTAAATAAGAAAACTTTTTTCATAGTTATTTCTTTGGTTTAAACAAATTGACGTGCGAAATTATAAAAAAATTTTGATTGGCGGCATCGTGATGGCTATTATTTTAAGA
>X431_Quagga__coassemble_87_pt1 | contig 19915 bp, 23 predicted proteins | sample X431_Quagga__metabat2_low_PE_006 | metagenome-assembled genome bin X431_Quagga
TTATCGTTTTCGGTCTCGTGGCTTTGTTTGGCCTCGGTCTCGTTTCATGCAAGAAGGACTGCACATGCGTTGGTAAAGTTAACGGCGCGACAGTCGTCAGCGAAACAACAAAGACAAAGAAAAAAGATTGCCAGGCTTCCTACAAGCAGGACTACGGCTATGCAACAGTTACAGTGAACTGCACATGGGGCAAGTAAAAAATTTATGATTTTACAAGAATGGCGACTGTTTTTTCAGTCGCCATTTTTTTCCTGACTTTGACAGCAAATTTTTCGTGTTTTTACAACCGCCTATAAATCAACTATATATAAAATAGCGTTGGGTGACTTGGGTGACGCAAGGTGAATTTTGCGTACCTTTGTCCAATGTTCGTGCGCAGAAAGAAGAACCGTAGTGGTACAACCAGCGTGATTGTTGTCGATAAGAGTTCCGGGAAGTTCAAGGAACTCACAACCATTGGAGTATCTTCTTCACCTGACGAACTTGACGAGTTGGAGCGAAAGGCGCGACATTGGATAGACCGCCATACAGTCCAGCTTTCAATTGACTTCGATGAGTCCGAAAAGGCCCGTGCAGAGTACAAGAGCATGCTCTCGAATGTGGATCGCACCCTTCTCAATATGCCCCAGACCATCCTGAATAGTATCTACGACCGGATAGGGTTCAATGCGATAGACGATGACATCCTTCGACATCTAGTCGTAGCCCGCGTGTGCCAGCCGATGAGCAAGGTTGCAACGGTGGACTATCTGAAGTCCTACTTCGATGAAGATATCCGTCTTCACAACATCTATAGGTACATGGACAGACTATACAACACGCAGCGCGAGAAGGTGCAGCAGATAAGCGTGGAGCACACTGTGAAGGTTCTGGGAGGCCGCATTGGCCTTGTGTTCTATGATGTGACGACTCTCTACTTCGAGTCGATGCCGCAGCCGGATGATGAGCTGCGTCAGGCTGGGTTCTCGAAGGACGGAAAAACAGCTGAATCGCAGATAGTGCTGGGACTGCTTGTGAGCGAGGACGGGTATCCTTTGTCCTATTCCGTCTTCAACGGAAGTCAGTACGAGGGGCGCACGATGATACCGATAATCGACGACTTTGTGCAGAAGTTCAACTTGACGGACTTCGTCGTCGTTGCCGACTCCGGGCTGATGAGCGCGAAGAACGTCGCTCTGCTGGAAGCCGCTGGTTATAAGTACATCCTCGGGGCAAGGATACGCAGTGAATCTCCTACAATCAAGGACTGGATCTTGTCCGTAGATCGGACTGACGGGAGTATGTCGGAATACCTCAAAAGCAATACGCAGAGGCTGATTGTCAGTTACTCCGGCACAAGAGCGAGGAAGAACGCATGGAACCGGAATAAAGGCGTTGAGAGGCTGCGTAAGGCCGATGTTCCACTTTACGGAAAAGCGCATCGAGGCACACATCTGCATCTGCTTTGTAGCCTACAAGGTCTACAAGGAGTTGGAACGCGTGATACGGAGCATAAGACTTGGAATGAGCGTAGACAGAGTGCTCTGGATAGCCAAAACAATAATGACCATACGACTAAGGCTGCCGAATGGTGAGACCTACACTCAGACCCTCTTCACCACCACTCAGCAGGAGGCTCTCAGGCCGCTACTGGATGCTCTGAAAATAGTACCGGCCGGACAGGGTGACGCATAGTCAAAGTCAGCAATAAAAATTTTATCGGATACAAAAAAAATTATAAAAAAAAAATTGTATTCATTTAATTTTTATCTTTGCACCCGAAAGCGGAAGCCGAAACGCTTGGTTTTTCGGCAATTATTAATAAATTTAAATTCAACTATTTATGAAGAAACAAGTTATCGTTTTCGGTCTCGTGGCTTTGTTTGGCCTCGGTCTCGTTTCATGCAAGAAAAACTGCAGTTGCAAAGCAAAGTATGTAAACTATGTTAATACTGTTCCTTATTTGGACACGAACAAAACGACAAAGAAAAAAGATTGCAAAGACTATATGGACTACCAATATGACATATATGGTGACTATGAGCCTATCACTTACACATGCACATGGGGCAATTAACAACATGTCTTATGACATTAAGAAAATGGCGACTGTTTTTTCAGTCGCCATTTTCTTATTTCAGATACTCCCTTATCTCATTCTCCGCCAGGTCTCTGGTATCGCCGCTGTTTGCTATCGCCCCGCTGTCGGTCCACACGAAGACCGGAAATCTCCCGAACGTCACATCAAGCGACATTAATGGCGGAATGAACCAATATTCAAAATCTTCCGTATTTGTTTCCTTCACAAAGTCGATTATGTCAGCATCATAGCCCCATATCAGAAACTTCAAATGCCTTTCGCTGATATTATTGCGATTGAATATCATCGTCAGTTTCTCCGCACCCATCTTGCAGAACCTGCAACCAGCTGAGACATAACTGATTATGTATCTGTCATCAGAAATATCGAATCTCGCAAGGCTGTCACGACGAATAATCATGGTGTCGTTTTCCTGAATAATGTCAAGTTTAATAATGTTAATCGAATCGTGCAGACTGCTTTCGAATGCCACCGTATTGATATTGTTGTCCTTCGACACAATCTTATTGTAAACCGAGTCCATCGGGAAAACGACAAACGGAAGTATCACCGCCACCGCGATTGAAATTACAGTCAACCATTTCCTGAATTTAAGTTTATAAACAGCGTCTTTTTCCTTTCTTATCAGAAGCAACAGCAATATCGATACGACATTCTTATAGATTGATTCTGAAGGGTTCAGCTTTATCAGGTCGCCGAAACAATTGCAGTTATCATCATTTCTGAAAAGCATGACATAGATCAGGAACAGTGTGAAACCCGCCATCATCAGCATTGTAAGCCACCAGACCTCTTTGTAACGAACTTTGAAAATCAGGCCTAATCCCAGCAATATCTCAGCGGCTATCAGCAGTCGAGAAAATACTGTTGTCAGCGTGAAGCTGAAGATGTTGAAGCTATAGATGTAGATTTCAAAATTGTCGATTGATAGAAGTTTGAGCACCGCCGCCACGATGAACATCAAACCTAAAAGCAGCCTCGCTGCAATCTTTGAATTTCTCACAAAATTTTTCTCTTCCATAAATGTTATTTTTTATTCACTCTTCAGACTCACCATCATCATCTTGATGTCATTCATATATTGTTCCATGTTCTGTTTTTTGACCGGTTCTGCGCTCGGCGACTTGAACTTGAGCGGGTCGATGTAGGTGCCGTTTTTCTGTAGGCGGAAGTCGAGGTGCGGTCCTGTCGATGCGCCGGTGCTTCCGACATAGCCTATTGTCTGTCCCTGCTTCACCTTACAGCCCTGTGCGATGCCCTTGGCGAACCCTTTCAGGTGCATGTAAGTCGTTGTGTATGTGCTGTTATGTTTAATCTTGATATAGTTGCCGCCGCCTTTCTTGTCCCAGCCTTTGGCGATGACGGTGCCGTCGCCGATGGACTGTACTGGTGTTCCGGCTGGTGCGGCGTAGTCAACACCGTGATGAGGTCTCACCACGTGATAGACCGGATGCATCCTTCCGTTTGAGAATTTCGAGCTGATGCGGCGGTAGTTGAGCGGTGCCTTCAGAAACGCCTTGCGCATGTTCTGTCCGTCCTCGTCGAAGTAGTCGCCGTCGCCATTCTGCTCAAAATAAAACGCGTAATTTCCTTCGCCTTTGTTTTTCAGGTATGAGGCGAGGACGCGGCCTGTCTTGTACGGGACGGTGTCGCCGTCGATATAGAACTCTTCATATACGGCCTTGCATGAGTCGCCGGGCTGGATTCCGAAGAAATCGACCGTCCACGCATAGATGTCCGAGAGCTCGAGTGTCAGCGTCGGGTCGCAGCCCGCCTCGCTGAGGGCGTTCCACAGGCTCGACCTGATCTCCACCGCGACGGTCGCCACCTTCGTGATGACGTCTTTTTCATAACGCCATGCCGGCAGCGAGTCGGTCAGCCCGAAAACAGCATAGTTCGTGCGGTCAATCTCGTAAATCCAGTATTTCGCTTCGGGGACGCTGTCGCGCGACATCAGGAAAGCGAAATTATTCCCCACTTTTATCTTCCTCGTGTCGAAGATGTCACGCCCGCTCATGGCGATCTCATAGACGACATTGTAGCCGACGCCTTCCTTTTGCAGGATCTTCGAAAGGACGTCGTTCTTCTGCACCTTTCCCTCCACGACATCGAGCGAGTCGATGCAGATACCGCAGAAGTATTCATGTTCAACCTCATGACGGCTTTCCTTCGATGAGTTGTTGCCACATGAAAAAAGGGAAAACAACACTATTAATATATAAGGTATTGTATTTTTCATAAAGTGGAAGTCTTTTTATAGTTTGAAGAGTGAAGAGTGAAGAGTGAAATTAAAAAACTCCACTCTCAACTCTCCACTCTTCACTCTCAACACTAATAATTAGCGTTTCGTCGCCTGTTCGTAGCCGGCTCTGACGGCTTTGATGTTGGAATCGACGACATCCTGGCCTTTGCTGCCGAAGATGTTCACGATGGCGGCTTCGACCTTATCCATCTCGATGCCGAGGTAAGGCACTGTCGCGCCGAGGAGCACCATGTTCGAGCGTGCGCCGATCTTCTTGGCGATGTCATTGGCGTTGAAACTCACGACGTTGCCGAGTTTGTTGAGTTCGCCGTTGATGACGTCCATGTCGGGGTAGTTCTTGATGTTGACGAATGGCTCGCTGTTGGTGATGACCCAGCCTTCCTTGTTGAGCCAGGGCAGGTAGCGCAGTGCTTCCATCGGTTCGCTGGAGAGGATGATGTCGGCCTGTCCTTCCGGGATGACATCGGCGTAGATTTCGCCGGTGGAGATGCGGAGGTGTGAGAACACCGAGCCGCCGCGCTGCGACATGCCGTGTATCTCCGACTGTTTCAGGGTCATGCCCATATTCAGTGCGGCATCAGAGATGATTTTCGCGACAGAGACAATGCCGTCTCCGCCGACACCGCATAATACTATATCTTTCTTCATTTCGAGTATTTTTTAATTCATTAATACATTATTTCTTGAGGTGTTTCTTGAGTTCCACGAGGCAGGTGCGGTGAGGTATGATGACCGACACGCCGTTGTAGTTGACTTCCTCCTCGATGATCCTGACGTTTTCCTCATGGTTCTTCGGAAGCGGCACGATGTCGCGGATGTGTTCGGGCTCTACGCCGAGGCCTTCGCAGATGCGGCGGATCTTGTTGTTGGCCGATGAAGGCTGACCGCCTGTCATGGCTGTGATGTCGTTGTCGAGAATCATGATGACGACGTTGGCTTTCTCGTTGACGCAGTCGAGCAGGCCTGTCATGCCGCTGTGCCCGAATGTGCCGTCGCCGATGACGCCCACCGCAGGGAAGATGCCCACTTCCGACGCGCCTTTCGCCATGGTGATTGACGCGCCCATGCACACCGTGGTGTTGATGGCTTTCATGTTGAAACCGAGGGTGTAGCAGCCGATGTCGCCGAACACCTTGCCGCCTTTGTGGTTGGCCATCACTGCGTTGAGGGCGTTGTAGCTGTCAACGTGCGGGCAGCCCTGACAGAGCGCAGGCGGGCGGTTGACCACGACTTCCGGAACCGTGTGTGTCGCGGCGGCCTTGATGCCAAGGGCCTTGGCGACCTTCTCGGCGTTCAGCTCACCGTCGCGGCGGATGGTCTCGTCGAGACGTCCCATGACCTTCTTGCCTTTGCCGAGGAAGCCTTTGACCTGCTCCTCAACGAACGGCTGGCCGTCTTCAAGGACGAGAATCTCGTCGCATTCGTCGTAAAGTTTATTAATCATGTTGAACGGCAGCGGATACTGTGTTATCTTGACGACCGGATGCGGGCATTTGCCGTCCTGGAAGTTCTCCATGAGATAGTTGTATGCTATGCCTGTGGTGATGATGCCGAGACGCTTGTCGGCGCCGTCGATGTATTTGTTGTAGCCCGACTCTTCTGATGCCTTGGTGAATCCGTCCTGTTTGTCGATGAGTTCACGGTAGAGGCGTTTTGCGTTGGCTGGGAGGAGCACGAACGATTTTGCGTCGGCCGGCTCGGTGATCTCGTTCTGTTTGCGCACCGGCTTGCGGACGATACCTGCGCGGCTGTGTGCGAGACGTGTCGGGATGCGGTAAAGCACCGGCGTGCCGAGGGTCTCACTCAACTCGAAACCGTAATGCACCATGTCGTAGGCTTCCTGCTGGCTCGACGGCTCAAGCATCGGGATCATCGCCCAATGGCCGTAGAAACGGCTGTCCTGCTCGTCCTGTGATGAGAACATGCTCGGGTCATCGGCCACGACGACAAGCACGCCCTTGGTGCCGATGATGGCTGAGTTCATGAACGGGTCGCCGCAGACGTTGAGGCCCACGTGCTTCATGCATGTCATGGCACGCTTGCCAGCATACGCAACACCGATGGATGCCTCAAGAGCTGTCTTCTCATTCGCACACCAGTTGGCACGGACGCCAAGCTCCTTGGCCTCCTTTGACTTCATTACGTATTCCGTAATCTGCGTCGATGGAGTGCCCGGATAACTGTTGATGGCACTTCCACCAGCATCGATGAAACCTTGTGCAATTGCTTCATCACCAAGTAATAATATTTTCTTCATGTTGGAATATTTTATGTGTTTGCTGTCTTTTTTTAATCCGCAAAGGTAATAAAATTTTGAATATTCCGAACAATCTTTTTGACAAAAATAAAAAACTACCTCCGGGCCGTCTGCGCCCATCTTTTCGGAGTCGTCTTGGTCACCTTCTTAAAAGCGTTGTAAAATGCCGTCGTGGTCGAGAAGTTCTTTATCTATGTGCATTCGTCTGTATTACAATATAGCTTCCTTGATTTTCTCCACGATGTACCTGACGTCGTCGTCGGAGACGCACGGTCCGGAAGGGAGGCACATGCCGACTTTGAAGAGCGACTCGCTCACACCGTTGGTGTATGACGGACATCCTTGGTAAACCGGTTGTTTGTGCATCGGTTTCCACAGCGGTCTCGCCTCGATGCCGGCGGCGTCGAGACAGACGCGCAGAGCCTCCACGTTGGCGTTGGGCTCGCAGTCGGTGTGGGCTGACGATGCGGCGTGAATCACGCCGGCGGCGCCGCCCACGGCGGTCTTTATCATTTCCTTGTAAGCCTCCTCCTGTCCTTTCACATACACTTCGGGGTCTATCGTCGCCGCGCAGAGCCAGAAGTTCGAGTCGTAACGCTCATCATCAGGCTGTCTGTGGATTCTAATCCCCGGCACGTCCTTCAGCAGCTCCTCGTACAAAGCTTGGACATGCTTGTGATGGGCGATGTGCTGTTCCGCCACCGTCATCTGTCCGCGTCCGATGCCGGCGCAGATGTTCGACAGCCTGTAGTTGTAGCCGACAGCCTCGTGTTGGTAATAAGGATACGCCTCACGTGCCTGCGTCGCATACCACATGACCTTGTTCTTCGTCTCTGCGTCGGGGCAGATGAGTGCACCGCCGCCCGAGGTGGTGATCATCTTGTTGCCGTTGAACGAGAGAACTCCGAAGCGGCCGAAGGTGCCGCACATCTTCCCGTTATATTTTGAGCCAAAAGCATTGGCTGCGTCTTCAATGAGAAGAATGTTGTACTTGTTTGCGACAGCGACTATCTCATCAAGCATGGCAGGCATCCCGAAAAGGTCAACGACGACGATGGCTTTGGGACATTTACCGGTCTTTGCTTTTCTGTCGATGACCGCCTTTTCAAGCAGTTCGGGCGACATGTTCCATGTCATGGGTTCGCTGTCAACGAAAACGGGTGTAGCTCCCACGTATCTCACCGGATTTGCCGCCGCCACGAAGCACAAACTCTGCACGAGGACTTCATCGTCTTTTCCGACCCCTGCCGCCAGCAAGGCGAGATGTGTTGACGCCGTCCCGGAGCATAATGCCACGATATTTTTCACAGAAAACAACTCCTCGAGGTCTTTCTCAAAGCCGTCAACATTAGGTCCGAGCGGTGCCACCCAGTTGGTGTCGAAAGCCTCTTTGATATATTTCTGCTCGAGGCCCGATTCGCTCATGTGAGCGAGACAGAGATATATACGTTTTGATGGTTTTTCCATTGTATTATGATTTATAAAATTTTAATTTCAAACATTCTCTAAGCTTTCCTCCGTCCTCCCGTATGCTCCTTCGAGCGGCTGTCCATCAGTTTCTCGAACAGCCTGACTTTCTCTTCATCCATGGCACCGGCCTTGATGCGCTTCCTTTGATATTTAGCCCACGAGAGCAGTCCGCGGTTCTCCACCTTCTTCTTGTCGGGAAGATGATGATGCTCCTGGATATATGCCCTCAGGAGCTCAAAATTCTGGTTCCAGCTTTCGGAGTGGGTCATAGACCTTCTGATTTTTCTAAATTCCTAATTTTTGGTTATCCAGCTTTATAACTGCTCGACCTGCTTGAGCAGAAACTCCTCGATGCCTACATACATGATGCCCGAATCATCCATCCGAGGTATGATGTTATCCTTCACCACCACTATCTTCCTGAACGAGTCATCAACCTTGGTTAGAGAAGCTATCTCCTGCTCACGCTTTTCCTTTGTGTCAATGTTCAGTGCCGACTGGATATAGTAGCGCTGAAAGCCCTTGTTCACTACGAAATCTATCTCAAGCTGCGAATGGATAGTCTTGTTCTCCTTCGTTTTCCAGTGGTAAGGCACCACACCCACATCCACGCTGAAGCCTCTCACAATCAGTTCGTTGTACAGCACATTCTCCATGATATGGTTCTCCTCCTGCTGACGGAAGTTCAATCGCGCATTCCTCAGTCCTACATCCGAATAGTAGTACTTCAGCGGAGTGCTGATATACGAACGTCTCCACTTTTTGGCAATAAGCCTCTGCAAATATCTATCGCGACTTATAACCATATCGCGGATATTTCAATATAAATATGCAATAATTTCCGTTGTAAAATTACAATTTTCTTCTGATACAGAAGGTGTTTTCAAAAAATATAATGCTTGTCTTCTTTTCTTTTTCAAAAACAATTATCGTCAATTATGGTCAATTTATTGAATCTTAAAATGTTAACTTGTTTGATGCTCCTGAACGCATGTCCAGAGTTCCTCTATGAATGCGTTCCAGTTTTCGGAGTGGGTTGCAAAATATTACAACAATTCCCTAGTTCCAATTAACTTCTCAATTATCTCCTCAACTGTACACGAAGTCTTCAAGACAGTCGTCATTGAGTGGCCCAGATCCTTGAGGCTATCGCCAAGGATATACACAGTATCATCAATCATTAGGAAGCGGTCGTGCTCCTTCTGTGAGAGTTGAACTTTGCGAATGGCAGGATATTGCCTATTGTGCTTTTCCAAATCTGCATCAAAAGTCTCGTTAAAACGAGTATGAATCGTACATTCCACACCAGCCTGACGCTTTGCAAGCAACTTCAGTGTGCGTTCGTCGCAGTAGTTGTCAATCAGGATTATCCTGTCCTTGGCCTCCTTCACAAGACTTGCAACATATTCCCAAGCATCAAAAACGCATCCTGTGGAGAAAATCCGCTCTTCTGGCTGCCGATGCATATCTACAAGGAATTCTACCACCTGCTTCTGTTCACTCAATTGATGCTGAATATCCATAAACCTTTCATCCGTTCGTTCTTGAAGTGCAATAAGTTGGCGATTGATGGAATACCCACGAAGCAGATGTTCTCTGAGAACCTTAGTCGCCCAGATCCTGAACATAGTGCCCCGTTGCGACTTAACTCTATAACCTACAGAAATGATAACGTCAAGGCTATAGATTTTGGTCGGTTTGTATTTCGACAGAGTATTATGCAGAATTTGCATATTACTATCCTCCACCAACTCACCTTCATCGAAAACATTCCTGATATGGCGAGCGATATTTGACTGATCCTTCTGAAACAATTCAGCCATTTGTGCCTGTGTGAGCCATACTGTCTCCATATCAGAATCCAGACGAACCTCTATTCTGACATTTTCTTCTGGCTGATACAACACTATCTCACCATTCACATTATCTATATTCTTTATATCCATATCGTTCTTTTCTTCCTAAATCCCTATTCCCCTCATAATAATTGACGACTAATTGACCTGAATTGTCTTCCAATAAAAAACAATTGTCTTCTTTCCTTTTTAAGACAATTTGTCGTCAATTGACTACGTCGAATCCGAAGGATTTTTGGTCAATTTCTTTCTTCCGTCTCAAACGGAAGTTCAGGTAAACCGGCTTCAAGACTGAACTTATCGAAATCAGATGCGAAAAGTCGGTCCTGAATGATCCGATATTTTTCAAACTCACTTTCCGCATATTCTTTGGCAAACTCAGCCGAAATCTGTCCCGCATCAGTCAGTATCCTGTCACCACCTGCTTCCAAAATAGCATCTATTCTTCGCGCCCAATCCTCCATCGTCATAGGGATGTGGCGATTCGCCATACGTTCAGCCAAATCGAGCACGGCATTCTAGAACATTGGCTCACGGCTCACGTTGCGAGTGCCTTCGAGCTGAACCACCCCAATTTTCTGGGTAGTTCGATTCTGCTGCAGTTCACCTTCATTAAAGATGTTTTGCAAATGGAAACCGATTGTCTTTGGTTCGACGTCAAACAGTTCTCCCATAGCAGTTTGAGTTGCCCAAATGGTTTCATCCATATACACCACATGGACACCCTCCTCTCTGTTTTCAGCAAGAAAAGTCAAGAATTCTGCGGTACTATTCCTTATCTCTAAAATCTTTGGCATAATTAGCAACGGTTTCTTTTATTACCTCCACATACTTCTGCGTTCCCACTTCCTTGGTGAGGTTGGCCATGACGAACTGCCGTCCGTTTCTGCCATATTCCTGGCACAGTTCCTTATCATTGTAAAGCGTGAGGATAGCCTGCTTGAAGGCTTCCTTGTCGCCTGCCTTGGTGAAGATGCCGCATTGGTTCCGCTCCACGATGTCTTTCAACTCGTTCTCGTCGAAGTTGACCAGCACGGGGCGCAATGCGCTCATGATGCTCCAGGTTTTGGAAGGCACGCAACCATTTCCCGTTCCAGGTTTGGAAATAACCAATGAGACATTACCTATTGAGAACACATGGCTGATATCTTCATAGGGTTGGAATGGCAGAAAAATAATATTGTTCAATTTCTTTTCACTTACAATTTTCTTAAGTCTATCAAGGTAAGCTCCATTTCCAACCAACACAAACCCAATATTCGGTGTAGTGAATTCAAGTTCTTCAGCCACACCGAGCAACATATCCATATTTTGTGACAAGCCAATGTTTCCGTAATATGTCACATAGAATTTCGAACAATCAAGATTATATTTACCAAAAAGTTTATTCTCTGCACGAGGAATATCTCTTACTGCATTTTCATCAACCCAATTGTAAACCACCGTGATTTTTCCATCAGGGACTTCCTTTTTCAAGATATTATTTCTAAAATCTTGAGAGATGGTTATGATTCTATTTGAACCCTTATAGGTATAATTTTCGATAATTCGCCCTATTTTCCAACCTATAGATTCTTTTTTACCAATACCAGTTAGGACAAGGGAATCAGGAAAAATATCTTGAAGATTATAAACAAGCGGTATTTTCTTGATTTTCTTTAGGAGCACAGCAGTAGGTCCCAAAATAGGGGGTGTGCTTTCAGCAAAAATCACATCTACGTTCTTTATTTTTCAACGATAAGAAGAAAGATTTCCAACAGCATTTAAAGTATCTCCAAAAACGCCCCAACGTTCTATCACCTTCCATCTCCATCTTAAATCGATGAATATGTAGATGATTGTTTTTTTTTCAAATTCATCAAGGCGTTTCTGATATTCAATGTTTACGTTTTTTTCGACACCTCTACCTGGAATCGGACAAACTAACTCCACATCATTGCCGTCCTTAATTAGAGCATCGATAACATTATCAAACAAGTATATACTAGCTGCTGTTTCCGGATAATAATAAGCTAAAAGAAAAAGGACTCTCATTCTGTAACAATTACCTTAAACGTTTGAAAAATCAGTTTTATGTCGCTCCAGAAAGAGTGGTTCTGCACATATTCCAGATACAATTTCAGTTTTTCTTGCATGATGACTTCAATATAATACTTCTCAGGGTCTTCGGCCTGCTCCAGCAGTTCGTTCTCGTTGCGGAACTTGATGGAGGCGGGGTCGGTGATGCCGGGGCGCACATCCAAAACACGCATCTGTTCGGGCGTCCAATAGTCCACATAGTGGCGTACCTCGGGGCGAGGTCCCACCAGACTCATATCCCCGACAAATACATTGATAAGCTGAGGAAATTCATCCAACTTGAACTTACGGATGAAATAGCCCGAGCGCGTGACGCGTGGGTCTCTGCCGCCAATGGTAACCAAACTACCCTTATCGGAGCCTACCCGCATAGAGCGAAACTTGAAGATGCGGAAATCCTTGTTGTCCTTTCCCACACGAACTTGGCGGTAGAACACTGGTCCTTTCGAATCGCATTTAATCCAAATGGCAAGAATAAGGAAGAGCGGGCTGAGGAGGATAAGGCCTAAACCAGAGGCAATGATGTCGAAGATACGTTTCATTACAGTATTTTGATTAAACGATACATTTTTCTATTAGGGTAGGTGACAAACTCATATAGGGTCTCATATCCCATTGAACGGTAGAAACCCAACGTGACTGCGTTATCGTAATAATCTGTAGTTAGGGAAACCTTTTCCACGCCTTTTGCTTTCAGCAGTTGTTCGGTTTCTTTCAACAAGCATTTTCCTATACCCTTTCCTTGTTGGTTATCCGCCACACCAATTGAATAGAGTTCTGCATAATTCTCGTCATCTTCAGCTTTGTCACCTTTTTTGGTAAGATTCTTTACCAAACGCAATAATGCTTTGGATGAATTGAAGAGCATTTTCAACGCTACCATGCCAAATTGTAAAAGGTTTCTTTTTACCAACTTTGAATTGAAGCCTTTGCATTGTGTTGATGCAGCAGAAAAGCCCAATGCCTTTCCTTCTTCCTCCGCTACTACGACTACGGTTTCACCGCTGTTGATGAAACATGAGTAATAGAATTCCAAAAATCTGGAGGAGACCTCCTCCGAGCATCAGCAGTCTTTTCATGGTTTTTAGTGCATTAAAATTCTTTTTTGAGCACTTTTTTTGGATGGTAAATATATCTAATTAAACATTTAGTTTAACTTAACGTGGCGTTTACTATAGGCTTCTCATAGTATATATTGCGTATATATGACATTGTGATTATCTATTGATTTTTTTGTCCTATTAAATTCCACCGCCGTTTTCCCATCAGGTTCCACGTATAAGTCCCATCCTTTATCGCCAAAAGTTTCAACATCCATGAAACAGAATTAGTTCGAAAGATGAGTAACCTGAATGTGAATGAAAAGTATTGTGGCTATTTACACAAATTTCAGCATTAAGTGATATATGTTTAAACCATTATGATTGCTGCTAAAAGTTCCCCATAAATTGCCCTCATAACATGAAGGGAAATGCGTAAGGTGTTCACCGTTTCTGTTTAAAGAATCCAACTGTGAATTAATTCCATCCACAACAGGACAGACATCTCCCACCAACACATACCCAAGTAGAAGCGTATTCGACGGATAGTATCCAGTAACGATATGGTCAATACCCGTTTCGATATACCTGTTAAAATAAGCTTTGGCCGGAGTTACGCTGTTATTGGAAGCCTTCCTGAAATCTATTTGATACAAGTTCTTTGCTTCCATGTAATATCTTAATCTATTGGGATTATTATTCTCCCATACATCCGTTTCATAACGAAAATCAATTCTATTCAATGATTTTGACGAAATGGGATTCTGTATATAGAACCCAGTCGTAAGCCGATGCTCTGTTCCGATATGTATCATCCATTCAATAGCTTGTTGGCTATTATCAATTATATCAGCAATGCATGTAGAAACAGTTTCCTCGTCCATCTCTTGATTGATAGTATGGTTGTTACATAATATATCATGTGCCTGACATACAAGTTTGATGCACTTCTGTTGGAACGAACAAACAAATGCTTGTTTAACACTACTGTTTATAATTCCCATACCCAAACTATCCTTCTGAATTAAGAATATCTTCAGTAATGATTGACGCATCGTCCATGGCCATTGATTTCGTCCAAAAGCGTCTTTGATTGCGTTTCAAGATATACACTTTGTTGCCGTCGTAGTATTTCACATCCTTTTGGAGCAATACACCAGGGACTTTGCTAAGAAGCAATTGCTCATCAAGCTCGTTGAGCGTAGTTTTCATATCAGCATTTGTTTGCATGTATTCAACACCGTTTTTCTCTCCAAAATGAAGCACAACAAGCATGAGCGGATCATAACACCTCATCTCATAAACTGTTGCATGGCAACGCAAGTCTGTCATGCAAGTGAATTTCTGCAACGCTTGCGTCAAGCAGCTTGCATACTCCATCATGAAATCCCTATGAGTAGGTTTCAAAGATTCAGAGTCTCCTTTTTCAGCGAACATTCCCAACGAGTATTTAACCACATCTTCTATTAGGATTTGTTCCGACTCAGTAATGTCAAATAATTGATAGAAGAGACGGTTCGATGAATCCTTCAACTCGTCAACATCATTTGTGAATGGATCATCAATAGAACCCACAATCCTATCATAAACAGACAATATATTATTACGCAAGTCATCCGTCCCCCGGCCAAATGGAGCCGGCAAACGCAGGACTTCTTCCAGCATGACAGTATCGCGTTCAATAGCCCACGAAGAAGCCGACAGGAAAAGCAAGAATCTTACTAACGAAGAATTAAGGTAGGCGACCAACAGTTTTTTGGCATCATTGTCGGGGCCATTGATAGAGAAAGCAGATGTGGTAAAGTATCCACCCTCACCCTCAATCAAAGAACACAATAGCTCATTATGATGAAGACCTTGGTTTATAAATACAAACGGAGACCGAATAAGTTCTTGATTAATTGACCGGTAGGCGCATTCATTTACCGATGTGCAGTCACAGGTACGGCACAAAAACGGTTTGACTCTCGCCACATCAATTAATAAAGGAGGAATAAATGTTAACCGTTGACTATCACAATTAACACCTCTACCATACACCCATCCTTCTTGAGCGTCAAGCCATTGTTTCAATGTTTCTGACTGAAACAACCGACTTGCAAGCCTGTAGCAACGCATATTAGCCCACATAGACGATTTCCATACATTTACAGGGCTATTTACCATATTACGAGGGATATACTTAATGTCAGAACTATCAATTACAATACCTTCAAAAACATTTGACTTGATAAACGTCTTAGGTGCCCAATAGGTAATCGTCGATGATGCATTGTTTGGTGGGGTTGCACGATAATATATTACTGCCACAGGAACAGTAGCATCAGCAAATAAGCTTCCGCCAAACGATTTAGGAGACTTCCTGAATATGGATAGATTATATATCTTCTCCACATAAGTCTCATTGAAAAGCCAATTTCTGAAATTCTGGTATGTGTTCTGTGTATTGGTTAGCACTTTTGAACTGAACACCATTGCTATTTTACCATTGGGGCAAATACTCACAGCCTTGTGCATGAAAGGTATGACCTGCTCCAAAGCGAAGTGATAATGGTTGCAATATGACCGAATTTCTTCAGGAACATTTTCTGTTCCATAAGGAGGGTTGCCTATGAGCAAATCTATAGAAGGCAAATCCACGTTGTCTATTTCGGTGATGGTATTGATACAGAGAAGATTTTTTCCACTATGAGTTTCATCAATATTGGCGTGGTAAACAAGATTGGGCAACTGGCAGTTCTGGTCGGCCCACAATGTCCTCGGATCAAGTTCATCGATAAGGGCAAGGTAGAGACTGAATGCCGCCACCTTAATAGCCATATTATCAAGCTCTATACCATAGATATTATCCAATAGGATTTGCTTCAACTCATCGTAAGAGAGTCTTTCTCTTTGATGAGAGAGTTTGTAAATTCGGACAAGATGCTTGAATGCCTCAACAAGAAATATTCCAGACCCACAAGCAGGGTCAAGGATACGTTTCATGCCCGTCTCTGCTTCGATAGGCAGATTGTCCTTCATCATCATACGGACCAGATTAGCTGGTGTATAGTATTGTCCTCGAGCCTGTTTCGTTTCACCTAGGAAATGCTCGTATATCTCGCTAAGAATCTCTATGCGGATAACTTTGAAGTCAAAAAGTCTAAACGAGAATAATTTGTTTTCGCCTTCAATATTTCCATCATAAAAGCAACGCTTCACAACCTGAAGGTGATTCTCCTGCACCGCTGCTTGTTCGCCTTCAACAAGAGGGGTAATGTTTCCATTGAATCTGGCGTTTACAATTTCAAAAAGGCGATAAGTGGCCTCTTTGTCGTCAAGTATATCAAAATATGAAAGGCTACCAGCCTTTATTTCTTCATAGATATGAGTCTCAGTTGTCGCCCCCTTATCTTCAAGGAATAGGATAAATAAAGAACGGATAAGCAATGCATGTATCATCTCTTCAGACAGACCTTCGTCCTTTAACGCGCTTGTCGCCCTCTTTAAACAATTCACCAAATACGCATCAACTCTATCTTTTTTGTTTAGCTGATGTTGAAGAAGTTGCTGCTTTGTCCAAATGCTACCATTGCTAAGATTATAAACAGAGAACAGCTCTAGCAAAACATGAAGCGTTTCTGCATCCGTATGAGCTGATAAATCCTGACAATACACCTGCGCATCGCTTAATGACTCATTGGGAGAATCTATAGAAAACTCCTTAGGATGAGCATAACAATTGTACACCCGTATTTCCACTTCGCAAATGGCAATAAGCAATTGCACCATGCGATAGTTCCAAGCACGATGCTGTACTTCCGCAACTCTTTTCAGGGAAGCAGGGGAAAAATCCTCCACATCCATATATAGCGCTACGGGATGATTTTCAACAAAGCATACCGAGTCTGCCGGAATGTTAACCATGTCAGAATAATCCGGATATCGTTTGCACGCATCAGACAGAGACAGCAAAATGCCATCACATCCCAACATGGTATATATCTCTGTTCTTTGCATACGTCAAATGCATTTAACTGTTAATAACTGCAAAATTATTATTTTTATTTGGTTCTTACAAGAAAAATTGATCTTTGAAAACTATTTAAAGCATTTTGGAATTCACTTATTGTAATTTACTTAAAGTAAGTTCAATTAGAACGACCCACATGCAAACCCATCTCTTTGGCTTTCAGGATGCCGGGCAGTTGGAGCACGCTGGCTCCGATGATAAGGAGTCTTTTCATGATTTTTAGTGCATTAATGTTGTTTTCCTGATTTCCAATCATCTTACAGCTTCGCCTCTTGACTCCCAATATTCATTTTCATACGACTGGGAATCAATAAGATAGCAAAAATCAAAAACACTTTGCTCAAAACAAGCAAAAATAGGAAATAATATTTATTGCTACAAGAAAAAAATGACTTTTGGCTCCAAAAGTCATTTTTACATTGCAGAGCATTGATGAGGACCGGTTATTCCGTTTCCTGCGGCTTGTCGCCTGACGTGGCCGACTTGGCCTTGTAGCGGTAGTCAAGCCCCAGGATGGCACCGGCGAAGGTGAGGATCTCGCCGAAGGCAGCCAGGACGCTGGGGTCGATGCTGTCCATCGGGGGCACGAAGAAAGCCAGGGCTATCAGCGTCAGTCCGAACAGGACGACCAGGTATGCCGCGACGAGCTGGGTGGTTTGGTGCGACAGTCTCTTCATGGCCTTCAACCGTTGTTGGCGTTAGTGTCTTTTCCGCTACTGAGGATTTCAGGACCGTTCCCTTCCTCTTCCGGATCTTCCACTTCGCCGCCATCGTTGGAGGTGACACGCTTGACGATGTTGCCGTTGCGGTCGTAGCAGGTGATGGAGATGGAAGTCTTCTGGAGTTCGTCCTTGATATCGACCGATGGGGTGAAGATGACCTTACGGCTGGTGATGAGCGAACTGGCCACCTGGTTGACATCGGCCACCGAGGTCGCGTTCACGGCGAAGCGCATGGTGCCGAGTCCGGGGATAGCCACGCTGTGGCCTTCGGTGGCCCAAGCCTTGATGACTTCGCCGATGGCATCCCATGCCGCATTGATGGTGCCCTTGCCGCTCGCATAGTCTCGTCACTGCTTGGCCCCAGGTTTTTTTCTGATCGCAATACCCTGCTCCTCGGCGATGTCTATCATCGTGTTCAGGGCCATGACCTGCATCTGGGACTTCTTCAGCTCGAGCTCGAGCTCGAATATCCGGTCCTGAAGCTCCTTCTCCGTCTGGGCCGTCGGAGAATTGGTCGTTGTCTTCTTTGACATGATTTCCTGGATTTGGGGATTCTCGCGCAAAGATACTGGATTTTGGCGCAGCCCGAACTTCTTCACCCATCTGCACAGCAACATGGGGTTGTTTGTCATTTCCTGATTTAGGTTGACTGTTATATGTCTTTACTCCTCGCTTAAGTTGACTCGGTTAAACGTTATTACTTACATTGGTTGACCATTGTCTTTTATTCCTGTCCAAGGTTGACCGTCTGTCCTTAAAGCCTGTCGGATGTTGACCGTAGGGCGTAGCCCGGAGGGAGACCTCCGACAGGCCGCAAAGGTAAACCTTTTTCAGTCACATCCGGCACATGCCGCTAATTTTTTTATAGCCGCCTGCCGGTAGCTCCTCCAGCACTTGGCAATCTCGCCTGTCCGTGACGACGCATCGGCAGGCGTCATCATGTCGAGGCTCATGTGCGGGCGCTCGTTGTTGTAGAAGTCCACCGCTCGGCTGACGGCACGCCTGACATCGCAGATGTCATGAAAGACCATTCCTTTGAGTAGTTCGTTCTTCATGGTGCTGTTCACGCGCTCGGCCTGCGCGTTGTCCTTCGGATCGCCGCCCTCGGTCATGCTTATGGATATGCCGCGGTCTTTCAGTTTGCCGACATACTCGTGGCTCGCGTACTGGCATCCGCGGTCGGAGTGGTGGATGGGGACAACCTGAAGTCCTTCGATGCGCTTGAGTGCCATCGTCAGTGCCTCGAGCGGATACGCCGTCTCCAGTGTCGGGCCGACGCTCCATCCAATAATCTCCTCCGTGTAAGCGTCAAGCACCATCGACAGGTAGCAGAACGAATAGCCGCCCTCAAGCGTTATCATCATGTATGTTATGTCGCTGACCCACAGCTGGTTGGGCGCAGTGGGAATGAACGACTTCACGAGATTGGGGTATGTCGGCAGACCGTGGCTGGAGTCTGTCGTGCGCGGAGCACGTATCCTGCGCCGCCTTAAGCAGGACAGCGTCCTCCGAATGCTTGTAGTATGCCTGCTTGCTCACGCCAAGCAGCCCGCACAGGATGCTCACGCGGTAGCGTGAACGGTCCCGGGCGTGCAGGTTCGTCACCGCCTGACGCCAGCTTTTTTTCTTATCCGGATCTTGAACTTCTCCTCCGCCACGCGTATAAGCTCCTCGTACGCCTCGGCCTTTATCTCAGCCATCTCCAGCTTTGCCTTCAGCCTCTCGTACTCGGCCCCGGTAACCGTCCCGGACTCTGCTGGCTCCGAAATCGTCTTCTTCTCTTTGATTCTTGTCTCAGGCATGACTCTCTTTCCAGTTTCTTTTTCTGCTGCAAAGATACGAATCCATCGGTTCACTGTGGAATGTCCGACCGGAATAATTGTGGAAATCCTGTCCTCTCCATAACCTTTCTCATAGTGGAGCCTTATCACTTCGTCGAAGTACAACTCCTGTTTCTTTGTGTGTAATTTGTACATATTTGACTCTTTTGTGAGTCAACTTTTTTCAGGGTAAGACAAGTGCCCAAAACAAAAAAGGGCCGCTCCCTTTCAGGAACAGCCCAATTCAAAATGTTGCGCAAAACGCGAACCGACGCCAAACCGAGTGCAATCGAGCTCGCTCGAATTGCCGAGGTGC
>X431_Quagga__coassemble_88_pt1 | contig 19524 bp, 13 predicted proteins | sample X431_Quagga__metabat2_low_PE_006 | metagenome-assembled genome bin X431_Quagga
AGACTGTAAATCTGTCCTCGGATGAGTTCGGTGGTTCGAGTCCACCCTCCCCCACAAACTTGCGGAAGTAGCTCATTTGGCAGAGCGAAAGCCTTCCAAGCTTTAGGTGGCGGGTTCGAGCCCCGTCTTCCGCTCAAGAAAAGCCGGCGTAGCTCAGTGGTAGAGCACTTCCTTGGTAAGGAAGGGGTCACGAGTTCAACTCTCGTCGCTGGCTCAGGATTTGTATAATAGAGTTTTATAGAATATAAACCTTAAGTAAACAAAAATAGTATGGCAAAAGAAAAATTCGAAAGATCCAAACCACACGTTAACATTGGTACAATCGGCCACGTTGACCACGGTAAGACAACCTTGACAGCTGCTATCACACTGCACCTGTCAAAGATGGGTTTGTCGGAAGTCAAGTCATTTGATTCAATTGACTCAGCTCCTGAAGAAAAAGAAAGAGGTATCACCATTAACACAGCTCACGTCGAATATCAGACAGCTAACCGTCACTACGCACACGTTGACTGCCCTGGCCACGCTGACTATGTTAAGAACATGGTAACAGGTGCTGCTCAGATGGACGGTGCAATCATCGTCGTCGCAGCAACAGACGGTCCTATGCCGCAGACACGTGAACACATCCTTCTCGCCCGTCAGGTCGGTGTGCCGAGATTGGTTGTTTTCTTGAACAAGTGCGACCTCGTTGACGATGAAGAGCTTCTCGAACTCGTCGAAATGGAAGTCCGCGACCTCCTCAGCAAGTATGAATTCGATGGTGACAACACACCTATCATCCGCGGTTCAGCCCTCGGCGCATTGAACGATGAGCCACAGTGGGCAGCTAAGATCGACGAACTCATGGAAGCATGCGACACATGGATTCCTGAGCCGGAGAGAGCTGTTGACAAACCGTTCTTGATGCCTATCGAAGACGTGTTCTCAATCACAGGTCGTGGTACAGTCGCAACAGGCCGTATCGAGACAGGTATCATCAAAGTCGGTGACCCGGTTGAAATCATCGGTATGGGCGCTGAAAAACTCAAATCAACAGTCACAGGTGTTGAGATGTTCCGTAAGATTCTTGACGAAGGTGAAGCAGGCGATAACGCAGGTCTCCTCCTCCGTGGTATCGACAAGGACGAAATCCGCCGTGGTATGGTTATCGCGAAACCAGGTTCAGTGAAGCCACACTCACACTTCAAAGGTGAGGTCTATGTCCTTTCAAAGGATGAAGGCGGTCGTCACACCCCATTCAGAAACAAATATCGTCCTCAGTTCTATTTCAGAACAACTGACGTCACAGGCGAAATCACACTTCCTGAAGGAATGGAAATGGTTATGCCGGGCGACCACGTCACAATCGAGGTGCAGTTGATTGCTGAGATAGCAATGGATAAAGGTCTCCGCTTCGCTATCCGTGAGGGTGGCAGAACAGTCGGTTCAGGCCAGGTCATTGAACTCATTGAAGACTAATCATGAATATGAAGAGTCCGGTCTTTGGGCTGGACTCTTTTGAATGAACAGGAGTAGTTCAGTTGGTAGAACGGCGGTCTCCAAAACCGCAAGTCGTGGGTTCGAGCCCTACCTCCTGTGCGTTAAAAACAGACAAACAAAATGAAAAAGTTCATCAACTACGTAAAAGAATGTTACACTGAGTTGGTTGAGAAGACCTCTTGGCCGACTTGGAAAGAACTCCAGAGTAGTGCTATCGTCGTATCCATTGCTTCCCTAATTATCGCCTTGGTGGTATATCTGATGGATAAGACTTTTGAAACCGCATTAGAGGCTTTTTATCGTTACCTCTGATGAGGAAATGTTTGATCTTAAGAATCATCATTTAACTACTTTTAACTATCACAGATAAGATGAGTGAGCAGAACGAGAAAAAATGGTATGTGATTAAAGCGATGAGCGGCAAAGAGAAAAAGGTTAAGGAATATCTCGATGCCGAGTTGTCGCATAATGACGCATTGAAAGATCTGATATCACAAGTATTGATTCCGACGGAAAAGGTGTACTCGGTGAGGAACGGAAAGAAAATCAGCAAGGAGAAGATATATCTCCCTGGTTATGTTCTCATTGAGGCAAACCTTAACGCCGAGGTCATGCACCTTATTAAGGATACTCCAAATGTCCTTGGTTTCCTTGGGACACGCGGAGGGGATCCGGATCCGATTCGTCCGGCGGAAGTCAGCCGTATCTTAGGAAAGGTTGACGAGATGACGGAGACAGGTGAGGGTTCCGAAGTCGAGTTCATTGTTGGAGAGACTGTTATAGTCAACGACGGACCATTCAGCAGTTTCGCAGGTGTTATTGAGGAGATTAACGATGAGAAGAAAAAGCTCAAAGTTACGGTGAAAATCTTCGGACGTAAGACCCCATTGGAACTCAGTTTCTTTCAGGTGAAGAGAGAGAGTTAAGGATGAGAAATGTTTTCATTTAACTTTTATAGTAAAATCAAATGAAAGAAGTAAGCGGATTAATTAAACTGCAAATCAAAGGAGGAGCCGCTAATCCTGCACCACCGGTCGGACCTGCATTGGGTTCAAAAGGTGTGAACATCATGGAGTTTTGCAAGCAGTTCAACGCTCGCACCCAGGACCAGGCCGGCAAAGTGTTGCCAGTCATCATCACGGTCTATAAGGACAAGAGCTTTGACTTCATTGTGAAAGCATCTCCAGTAGCTGTCTCCGTACTCGAAAGCGCCAAGATCGCTAAAGGCTCAAAAGAACCTAACCGTTCAAAGGTCGGCAGCATGACATGGGACACAGTCCGTGCAATAGCTGAGAACAAGATGAAGGACATGAACTGCTTCACAATCGAATCAGCGATGAGCATGGTGGCTGGTACAGCTCGCAGTATGGGTGTTAAGATTACAGGCGAATCACCTTTAAAGTAAGACTAAGTCTTAGCGTTTGTAGAACAAAAAAGAATTAAACAAAATGGCAAAAGTATCTAAAAAGAGAAAAGAAGCTTTAGCTAAGTTCGACAAAAGCAAGGTTTACTCCTTGACAGAAGCGATTGATATCGTTAAACAAATCACTTACACCAAGTTCGATGCATCAGTTGATGTCAACGTGCGCTTGGGTGTTGACCCGCGTAAGGCGAACCAGATGGTCCGCGGCAGCGTCACACTCCCCCACGGAACAGGTAAGACCATCCGTGTGTTGGTTCTCTGCACGCCAGACAAGCAACAGGAAGCACTCGAAGCAGGTGCTGATTTCGTCGGATTCGAGGACTATGTCCAGAAAATCAAAGACGGTTGGACGGATGTCGACGTGATTATCACAATGCCATCATTGATGCCGAAAGTCGGCGCACTCGGTAGAATCCTCGGTCCACGCGGATTGATGCCGAACCCGAAGACAGGCACAGTGACAATGGACATTGCAAAGGCTGTCAAAGAAGTGAAGGCTGGTAAGATTGATTTCAAAGTTGACAAGTACGGAATCATCGACTCGCCAATTGCTAAAGTGAGCTTCGACGCCGAGAAGATCTATGACAATGCGAAGGAATTGCTCCAGATGATTGTCAAGCTGAAACCGGCAGCAGCTAAAGGTACTTACGTAAAGAGTGTCTATATCTCAAGTACAATGAGTCCAGGTGTTCAGGTGGACATCAAATCAGTAGCCAACTAAACCCTTAAATAAGTATTGACATGAGAAAAGAAGAAAAAGACGTTATCATTAACGGTATAGTTGAACAGTTGAACGCATGTCCTAACTTCTACCTGACAGACATCGAGGCGTTGAACGCCGAGAAGACAAGCCAGCTCAGAAGAGCATGCTTCAGCAGTCAGGTCAAGCTTGTTGTGGTGAAGAACGCATTACTGAAGAAAGCTATGCAGAAGACAGGTAAGGATTACGGTGATCTTTACGATGTCTGCAAAGGCACGACAGCAATGATGTTGTCAGAAAATGGCAACGCTCCTGCCAAGCTTATAAAGAAGTTCCGCAAGACAAACGACAAGCCGGTGCTCAAAGGCGCATTCATCGAAGAATGTGTTTACACAGGCGACAACATGCTCGACACATTGTGCAGCATCAAGTCTAAGAACGAACTCATCGCCGATGTTATCGCATTGCTCCAGTCACCTGCCAAGAACGTCATCAGCGCTCTTCAGTCAGGCGGCCAGAAGCTCAGCGGCATCGTGAAGACATTATCCGAGAGACCGGAATAATTCGGAATGATTATCATTCAAAAAATAAAAAAGAGAACAAATAAAAAAAATTGTATAACAAATAAATTTGAAGAAAAATGGCAGATTTGAAAGCTTTTGCTGAACAATTAGTGAACCTTACAGTTAAAGAGGTTAATGAACTCGCAGCAATATTGAAAGAAGAATACGGTATTGAACCGGCAGCAGCAGCAGTTGCAGTAGCAGCCCCGGTAGCAGGTGGCGAAGCAGCCGCAGCAGCAGAAGAAAAGACTTCTTTTGACGTTATCCTCAAGAGCGCAGGCGCACAGAAGCTCGCAGTCGTGAAACTTGTCAAGGATCTGACAAGCCTCGGACTTAAGGAAGCTAAGGAATTAGTTGACGGTGCTCCTAAAGCTGTTAAAGAAGGCGTGAGCAAAGAAGAGGCTAATGCACTCAAGGCACAACTCGAAGGCGCTGGTGCAGAAGTCGAAATTAAATAAGTTTAATTTCCTGGTACAACAGGCATAAATACCTCAGCCCCTGCTATAAGACAGGGGTTGAGGTTTGTGCCTATATTGTGTTTTTCACAATCGTCTCTATATATTAGCTTTATAGATAACAATTAAAATCTAAACACTTTGGCAGACATTAAATTAGACAGAATCAGTTTCGCGTCAATCAAGAAACCTTTCGACTATCCGGATTTCTTGGACATCCAGCTGAAGTCGTTCCGTGATTTCTTCCAACTCGACACGAACCCAGACCTCCGCAAGAATGAAGGCCTGTTCAGAGTATTCGCGGAGAACTTCCCGATAACTGACGCAAGAAACAACTTTGTACTCGAGTTCCTCGATTATTATATCGAAGCCCCACAGTATTCAATCACAGAATGCATCGAACGCGGATTAAGCTACTGCGTGAGACTGAAGGCGAAGTTGAAACTCTCATGCAACGATGACGAACATGAGGATTTCAAGGCAATCGAACAAGACGTGTATCTGGGCGCGATCCCGTATATGACACCGCAAGGCACATTCGTCATAAACGGTGCGGAGCGTGTTGTCGTGTCACAACTGCACCGCTCCCCAGGCGTGTTCTTCGGCTCAAGCGTGCACTCCAACGGCACGACCCTCTACTCGGCACGTATCATCCCGTTCAAAGGCTCATGGATGGAATTCTCGACAGATATCAGCAACGTGATGTATGCTTATATCGACAGGAAGAAAAAATTACCTATCACGACATTGCTGCGCGCAATAGGATATGAGACGGATAAGGACATCCTCGACATATTCAACCTCGCAGAGGAAGTGAAGGTGACAAAGGCAGGCCTGCAACGCGTTATCGGACGCAAGTTGGCTGCAAAAGTGTTAGAGTCAACAGTCGAAGTGTTCTCAAACGAGGAGACGGGTGAATACGTAACCTACGAGCGTAACAGAACCGTCGTTGACCGTGGCGTGGTGCTCACAAAAGAACATATCGACGACATCATCAAGACCGGCGTGAAGACAATCCTGCTTGACCGTGATGAGATCAATACGAACGAATACAGCATAATTTTCAATACCTTACAGAAAGACACGACAAACTCGGAGAAAGAAGCCGTTGAATATATCTACCGCCAGCTTCGTAACGCTGAAGCCCCCGATGAGGAGACCGCACGCGGAATAATAGAGAAACTGTTCTTCTCCGACAAACGTTATGACCTCGGCGAAGTCGGACGCTACCGCATCAACCGCAAACTCGGCCTCAACATCCCTGCCGACGTGAAGGTCCTGACGAAAGAAGACATAATCGCTATCATCAAATACCTTATCGAACTGTCAAACAGCAAGGCCGAAGTTGATGATATCGACCACTTGAGCAACCGCCGCATCAGAACAGTCGGCGAACAGCTGTATGCACAGTTCGGAGTCGGCCTCGCACGTATGGCAAGAACCATCCGCGAACGCATGAACGTCCGTGACAATGAGAACTTCACCCCGACAGACCTCATCAACGCAAAGACGTTGTCGTCTGTCATCAACTCGTTCTTCGGGACCAACCAGCTGTCACAGTTCATGGACCAGACAAACCCGTTGTCGGAAGTGACACACAAACGCCGTATCTCCGCTCTCGGACCTGGCGGCATCTCACGTGACCGCGCAGGATTCGAGGTCCGTGACGTTCACTATACACACTACGGACGTCTCTGCACCATCGAGACACCTGAAGGCCCCAACATCGGCCTTATCTCGTCACTCTGCGTGTTCGCCAAAATAAACAACCTCGGTTTCATCGAAACACCTTACCGTCCTGTTGTCGAAGGTAAAGTGGATTTCGACAACCCTCCTGTTTATCTCACGGCGGAAGAGGAAGACAACAAGATCATCGCACAGGCTTGCACCGAGATGGATGAAAAAGGCAATATCTCTGAAGAGTATATCAAGGCCCGTCAGATTGCCGACTATCCTATCGTTACGCCTAACGAACTCGACCTCATCGATGTCGCTCCAAACCAGATGTCGTCGGTCGCGGCATCACTCATCCCGTTCCTCGAACACGACGACGCAAACCGCGCCTTGATGGGATCAAACATGATGCGTCAGGCCGTGCCGTTGATGTGCCCGGAAGCACCAATCGTTGGAACAGGCATCGAGCACTATGTCGCGAAAGACTCACGTACACTGGTTGAGGCGGAAGGCGACGGCGAGGTGATATTCGTCGATTCAACAAAGATTACAATAAAATATGACAGAACTGACAAGGAAAGACTCGTCAGCTTCGATGACGACATCAAGACATACAACCTTATTAAATATATAAGGACTAACCAGAGCACAAGTATCAACCAGAAACCGATCGTGAGGAAAGGTCAGAAAGTCACTAAAGGTCAGATACTTACTGAAGGCTACGCAACACAGGGCGGCGACCTCGCATTAGGCCGCAACCTGAAGGTCGCTTTCATGCCTTGGAAAGGTTACAACTATGAGGATGCTATCGTCATTTCCGAAAAGATTGTCAAGGAAGACCTCTTCACATCAATTCATATTGACGAGTTCACCCTTGAGGTGCGCGACACCAAGCTCGGTCGCGAGGAATTGACAAACGACATCCCGAACGTCAGCGCAGACGCCACGAAAGACCTCGATGAGAACGGTCTCATCCGTGTCGGTGCAGACGTCAAGGAAGGCGATATATTAATAGGTAAGATCACACCTAAGGGAGAGACAGACCCGACGCCGGAGGAGAAGCTGCTCCGCGCCATTTTCGGCGACAAGGCGGGCGATGTGAAGAACGCATCACTCAAGGCAGGCCCTTCGATGAAGGGCGTGGTCATCGGCAAACGCCTCTTCTCACGAGTGGTCAAAGACCGTAAGGCAAGGACAAAAGACAAGAACATCATCGCCGAGATCGACGCCGAACGCGACAAGGAACTCGACGCGTTGAAGGCGAGAATGATGGAAAAACTCATGTCGATGCTTAACGGCCGCACATCAACAGGCGTATATACAAACTTCAAGGAGAACCTCATTCCTAAGAAGGTCAAGTTCTCACAGAAAGCCCTGTCGAACATCGACTATACGATAGTGAACCCACATAAGTGGACCACAGACCCTGAAATCAACGACTGCATTGTCAAGTTGGTCAACAACTACAACTCCAAGTGCAAGGAAATCAGGGGCATATATGGCCGTAAGAAGAATGTTGCGAGCGTCGGTGAGGAACTTCAGAACGGCATTGTCCAGATGGCAAAGGTCTATGTCGCCCAGAAACGTAAGCTCAACATCGGCGACAAGATGGCAGGTCGTCACGGTAACAAGGGTATCGTCTCGAGGATAGTGCGCGAAGAGGATATGCCGTTCTTGGCTGACGGCACACCGGTCGATATAGTGCTTAACCCGTTGGGCGTGCCTTCACGTATGAACCTCGGTCAGATTTACGAGACGGTTCTCGGATGGGCAGGTCATGAACTCGGACTTAAGTTCGCGACACCTATTTTCGATGGAGCGACATTGGACGAGATCAACGCATACATGAAGCAGGCAGGTCTTCCGGAGAACGGCAGGGTGCAGCTTTATGACGGCGAGACAGGCGAGCCGTTCGACCAGCAGGCTACAGTGGGTTACATCTACATGCTGAAACTGCACCACATGGTCGATGACAAGATGCACGCCCGTTCAATAGGACCATATTCGATGATTACGCAGCAGCCACTCGGCGGTAAAGCGCAGTTCGGCGGTCAGCGTTTCGGAGAAATGGAGGTCTGGGCTCTCGAAGCTTTCGGCGCAAGCAACGTGCTTCAAGAGATTTTGACAGTCAAGTCTGACGATGTCGTCGGCCGTGCAAAGGCTTACGAGTCAATCGTCAAGGGTGAGAACATGCCAACACCAGGTATCCCTGAGTCATTCAACGTGTTGGTTCACGAATTACGCGGATTGGGTCTTGAAATTACGTTTGAAGAATAAGAATTATGGCAATAAGTAAAAATAATACATTGAACAGCAAGTTCTCGAAGATTACCATCAGCCTGGCATCTCCGCAGTCGATTTTAGACCGCTCATACGGCGAGGTGCTGAAACCTGAGACAATCAACTACCGCACATACAAGCCGGAACGCGATGGCTTGTTCTGCGAAAGGATCTTTGGACCTGTAAAAGACTGGGAATGCCACTGCGGCAAATATAAACGCATCCGCTACAAGAACATCATCTGCGACCGTTGCGGTGTGGAAGTCACTGAAAAGAAAGTCAGACGTGAACGTACCGGCCATATCAAATTAGTCGTGCCGGTCGCCCATATCTGGTATTTCCGCTCACTTCCTAACAAGATAGGTGCGTTGCTCGGCATCCAGACAAAGAAACTCGACAGCATCATTTATTATGAACGCTATGTCGTGTTGAATCCTGGTATCTATGCCGAAAAGGCCCCGGCAATCGGTTCAGCCAAACTTGACTTGCTTTCGGAAGAGGAGTATCTTGAAATTCTCAATACTCTTCCTGTCGAAAATCAGCATCTTGCTGATGATGACCCCAACAAGTTCGTCGCCAAGATGGGTGCTGAGGCGATCTATGATTTGCTCACACAGCTTGATCTCGACAAAGAGTCATACGAACTCCGCGACAAGGCAAGTCACGACGGCTCACAGCAGCGTAAGGCAGAGGCCTTGAAGCGCCTTCAGGTGTTCGAGGCTTTCCGTGAGGCACAGAAACACGTCGAAAACCGTCCTGAATGGATGATATTGAAAGTCATCCCTGTCATCCCACCGGAGTTGAGACCTCTCGTCCCGCTCGATGGCGGACGCTTCGCCACGTCAGACCTGAACGACCTCTATCGTCGTGTCATCACAAGAAATAACCGTCTGAAACGTCTCATAGAAATCAACGCTCCCGATGTCATCATGCGTAACGAGAAACGTATGCTTCAGGAAGCCGTTGACTCACTGCTCGACAACTCACGCAAGTCAAGCGCAGTGAAGACCGATTCAAACCGTCCGCTTAAGTCATTGAGCGACAGCTTGAAAGGTAAGCAAGGCCGTTTCCGTCAGAACCTCCTCGGTAAACGTGTTGACTATTCTGGCCGTTCCGTTATCGTCGTCGGCCCGGATTTGAACATGAACGAATGCGGTCTCCCGAAAGATATGGCAGCTGAGCTTTACAAACCGTTCGTCATCCGTAAGATGATTGAACGCGGTATCGTGAAGACCGTCAAATCAGCGAAGAAGATCGTTGACCGCAAGGACCCTGTCGTGTGGGACATCCTTGAAAACATACTGAAAGGTCACCCGATCCTGTTGAACCGTGCTCCTACACTGCACCGTCTCGGCATTCAGGCGTTCCAGCCGAAACTCGTCGAAGGTAAGGCGATACGTCTGCACCCTCTCGTATGTACGGCTTTCAACGCTGACTTCGACGGTGACCAGATGGCTGTGCATTTGCCGCTCGGCAACGCCGCAGTCCTTGAGGCACAGATTCTGATGCTCGCATCACATAACATCCTTAACCCTGCCAACGGAGCACCTATCACAGTGCCTTCACAAGACATGGTTCTGGGTCTGTATTATATCACAAAACCACGTAAGAGTACCCCTGACCATATCGTCAAGGGTGAAGGCAAGAAGTTCTATTCACCAGAGGAAGTCATCATCGCCTACAACGAGAAGAAGGTTGACATGCACGCCATCATCAACTGTAAGGTGTGGGTGCGCAAGGAAGACGGCAGTCTCGTCGAAGAAATGGTCGAGACAACGGTCGGACGCGTCAAGTTCAACCAGGTCGTCCCTCGCCAGTTCGGTTACATCAACCGACTGCTGAACAAGAAGGCCTTGCGTGACATCATCGGTGACATGGTGAAGCTCCTTGGCACCGCCACGACAACCAAGTTCCTTGATGACATCAAGAACATGGGTTACTACATGGCTTACAAAGGCGGTCTGTCGTTCAACCTCGGCAACGTCTTGATTCCTTCCGTCAAGGAGGAACTCATCAGACAGGCTAATGAAGAGGTCAACGGCATCCGTGAAGAATATAACATGGGCTTCATCACCCAGAACGAGCGTTACAACAAGATCATCGATATCTGGGGTCACGTCGTCACCAAGCTGACCGACGAGGTTATGAAGCTGTTGCCACAGGACGACCAGGGATTCAACCCAGTCTATATGATGCTGGATTCCGGCGCTCGTGGTTCAAAGGAACAGATTCGTCAGCTCTGCGGCATGAGAGGTCTTATGGCCAAACCGCAGAAGTCAACGGCGGCAGGTGGCGCTGAGATCATCGAGAACCCGATTCTTTCCAACTTCAAGGAAGGTCTGTCGGTGCTTGAGTACTTCATTTCAACTCACGGTGCCCGTAAGGGTCTGGCTGATACTGCTTTGAAGACCGCTGACGCTGGTTACCTCACACGTCGTCTTGTTGACGTCGCACACGATGTCATCATCACTGAAAAAGACTGCGGCACTTTGAGGGGCTTGTCAATCGGTGCTCTCAAGAGAGGTAAGGAAATCGTCGAGTCGTTGTATGACCGTATCCTCGGCCGTGTGGCTCTGCACGACATCTTCCACCCGCAGACAGGCGAACTGCTCTGCAACGGCGGTGATGAAATTACTGAAGACATCGCAAGGAGAATATGCGACTCACCTTTGAAAGACAAGACCATTGAAATCCGTTCCGTGTTGACTTGCGAGTCGAGACATGGTGTCTGCGCCAACTGCTACGGACGTAACCTTGCATCAGGCAAATTGGTGCAGCGCGGCGAGGCTGTCGGTGTCATCGCGGCACAGTCAATCGGTGAGCCTGGTACACAGCTTACACTTCGTACATTCCACCAAGGTGGTACGGCGTCAAGCACATCAGACGACTCAATCATCAAGGCCGATTACGATGGTAAACTTGTTATCGACGAACTCCGTGTCGTTGATTATGAAAAGGATGACAACAAATATCAGATTGTCGTCAGCCGTGCGGCTGAGATGAAGATTATCGACCATAACACAGGTGTTGCTCTTGTCACGGAAAACGTGCCTTATGGCTCTAAGTTGTTCGTGCAGAATGGCACCGATGTCAAGACTGGCGATGTCATCTGCGAATGGGATAAGTATAACTCATTGATTATCTCTGAGTACGACGGTGAAGTCCGTTACGACAATATCGTTGAGGGTGTCACTTACCGTAATGAATCTGATGAGCAGACCGGCTACAGCGAGCGTGTCATCATCGAGGGCCGTAAGTTCTCACAACACCCGTCGATTTCAATCATTGATGAGCAGGGTGAGGTCGTCAAGTCATACGACTTGCCGGTCGGTGCGCACGTCATGGTTGAGAATGGTGATAAGATCAAGGCTGGTGACTCACTCACCAAGAAACCGCGTGCTACAGGAGGTCTCGGCGATATTACCGGTGGTCTTCCACGCGTCACAGAGTTGTTTGAGGCACGTAACTCTTCAGAACCCGCCATCGTTTCTGAAATCGACGGTACGGTGTCGTTCGAGAAGAAACTCGTCCGTGGCAACAAAGTCGTGGTCGTCACTTCAAAGACAGGTCAGCAGAAGAAATATCTCATCCCGACAACGAAGGAAATCCTTGCCGATGATAACGATTACGTGAAAGCAGGTCAGGCACTGTCAGAAGGTGCCATCACGCCGGCTAACATCCTCGCAATCGAAGGCCCGATGGCTGTTCAGGAGTTTATCGTGAACAACATTCAGGAAGTCTATCGTTCACAAGGTGTTACTATCAATGGTAAGCATTTTGAGGTCATCGTGCGCCAGATGATGCGTAAGGTTGAGATTGATGAACCGGGCGACACAAGATTCTTGCAGGGTGACTTAGTGAATAAGATTCTCTTCCAGGAGACCAACGATGACATCTTCGGAAAGGTCGTCGTCACAGATCCAGGTGATTCCGAGACTCTTATGAGCGGCCAGATTATCTCGGCAAGAAAGTTGCGTGACGAAAATTCACAGCTGAAACGTAGGGACCTTAAACTCGTCGAATGCCGTGACGCAGAACCTGCAACGGCCCATCAGGTGCTTCAAGGTATCACACGCGCGGCGTTGCAGACAGAGAGCTTCATCTCCGCGGCATCGTTCCAGGAGACGACGAAGGTCCTCACACAGGCTGCCATCTCCGCAAAGACCGATTATCTCGAAGGCATGAAGGAGAATGTCATTGTCGGACATAAGATTCCTGCCGGAACAGGTCTCGCTGACTACAACGACATCATCGTCGGCTCAAAAGCTGATTTTGAGCAGGTTGCGAATACTGAATTGGTTGAGGCTTAATTATTAAGTCGAACTGATATGATTGAAAAGGTTGGTTATTTTTAGCCAACCTTTTTCTGTATCAAAAAAAATGTATATCTTTGCCGAAATTTTAAAGACGTAAAAATGGAAAACAACAAGAAAAATCAGTTAAATATCGACCTCCCGGAAGCGGTTGCCGATGGCGTTTATTCAAACCTCGCAATCATCAGCCATTCTCCGACAGAGTTTGTGGTCGATTTCGCTCAGATTGCTCCGGCAGTCCAGAAAGCCAAGGTGCGCTCAAGAGTTATCATGACGCCTCAAAACGCAAAACGCCTCTTCAAAGCCCTTGCGGATAATCTGAAAAAATATGAACAGAATTTCGGACCAATCACCGACATAAACGACACTATAGCGCCGTTCTCCATGGGCAATGGAACCGCTGGAGAGGCTTAGAGTTGAAAGGTGAAAGGTGAAAAGGTGAAAGGTGAAAGGGGCTGACGCATTTATTCTGAAAAAACAGCCCTTTTTTCAAAATTGTTATCGCTTTTACGAATTGAAAAACAATAGGTTATGCGAGATTTTGACATAATTTTGGAAAGCACTTTCAACAACTGTTGGTTGTTAAAATAAAAAGTGTATTTTTGCAGCAAAAATTAAAAATTTATGAAATTTGATAGAATTTTAGAAAATGACAAATTGTGGGCTGTCAGATATGACGGTAACGATGATAATATCTTGCAAAAGATATTTGAGCAATGGAGCAATCCGATATGGTTGGTTGACTTTTTTACGGAGAACATATCCGATTTGGAGTCGTATTTTAAAATCACTGACTTGAACAGGGCAATTTTTGATACTATTGATGATAGCAATGAATTGCAATGTTTGATATTGGACATTACTCCAGATGCTGATTTGGACAAAATTTTTAGACCATTGGAAAACAATAGGACGAATGAAATTGTATTAGGGAAAGAAAAAGCTAAGTTGAGGAATCGCCCCAGACATGCTTCCTGGCTAAGGTTATATGCAATAAAGTTAGAACCAGGTTGTTACATAATAACTGGTGGTGCCATAAAACTCACACAAAAAATGGAGGAGCGAAGCCATACATTGCAGGAACTTAGAAAAATGGAACAGGTGAGAAATCTGCTGGTGGAAGTGGGTGTTGTTGACAATGTTGGTTTTTCTGAATATGTATCGGAACTTTGAAAAACAGCATAATATGGATAATAAGATTATTGACTACCTTGAGACACATTCAGGCCAAACACCTTCGAAATGGAGAGAAGAAGCTCAATATCGAAGAGACAACAAACTATGGCTTTCAAAATCTCAAAAGATTGCAGTTAAGATTTTGGTTGTGATGAAGGAAGAACATATAACGCAGCAGGAACTTGCTACACGTATGGAATGTTCTCAGCAATATGTGTCGAAGATACTTCGTGGTACAGAAAATCTTTCTCTTGACATTATCACTAGACTTGAAAAAGCATCAGGAGTTGTTCTTATTGCAGAGTAAATAAACCAAGATCTGCAAGTCGAAACTTTGTAAACGACAGGATGTATCTTGCTGTCAGTGATACGAATTATAATCCGATACAATCTGTGACGTTTTCATTTTATTTTTCACTTTTGCATTTATTCCGAAAAAAATCCTGAATATTCAAAATTATTATTATCTTTGCGGCTTGGAAAATTAATGGGAAAAATTAGTATAAACAAAACATAAAATTTAAAATAATACATAAGAAACAGATACTGTAAATATTAGTAAAACATAATAAAAAAGGCATTATTAGCTGTAACTTGATACATTGAAATCTGGACAATTTCAATAACACTTTCAAGAACAAAGCGAAGTAGTGCCCGCGCGTTTTGCGTGGGCTTTGTTCGTAATTTGAAAGTGTTAGGTAGTCCAGAACCTCAATGTATCAAATGAAAAACATCAAGTTCCACGCTTTTTTTATGCCTTGTCATAACTTGAAGATTAACAATTTATTAACCCAATACAATTATTATGAAAAGGCATTTATTACTAATCGCCGTGCTTGCCATCGCAGGCATCCTCAGCACAAACATCAGCGCCATCGCGCAAAGTAGCACCAACAACGACTACGACGTGGTGCAGTTAGACAAATGGAGCCGCTACAACGCCGTCGAAGGCGAAGTCATCGTGAAGTTCGCCGACGGCACGCCGTTAGACATCCTCAACGACCGCGACGGGAAATTTCAGCAGACCGGCATCCGCGCCGTTGACGCTCTCTTCAATGACCTTAACGCCTCAAAAGCTCTTAATGTCCTGAAAGTTGAGCGTCTTCTCCCTAACGAGAACCCGAACCGGACCCTCAAAACCACTCCGTGCTATAACGGCCCCGACGTAGTTGAACGCGACCTCAGCCGCCTCTGCCTCGTGAAAATCGCGACTCCTTCAACGGAAAACAGCGACAATCCGGAAGATTTCGTCTCAACACACGAACTCATCGAAAGGCTCAAAGAGCTTCCGGAAGTGGAGTTCGCGGAACCGAATTACATCGCATACGCCCTCGGAGTGGAAGAACAACCCACGGCGTCAAACGCGGAGACATACAGCGGTGAGGCTCTGCCAATGGACGGCGACAAACTCGGCGGCTATCACAACACGGTAGCATACGCCCTAAACCCTTATTACGCCGTTCAGTGGGGCATACATGCCACCGGCCTTAACGACCTCTGGTCTGACGACCATAACAACAACTCCGAGCGTGCCGTCATCGCCATCCTCGACACCGGCGTTGACATCACACACACCGACCTTGAAGAAAACATCTGGACGAACCCGGGCGAGAGCGACGACAATAACGACAACGACAACAACGGTTTCGTCGATGACCTCCACGGCTGGGATTTCGTGAACCAGACCGGCGACATCCACGACTTCAACATCCACGGCACACACTGCGCCGGTATTGCGGCGGCTGTGGGCGACAACTACAAAGGTATTGTCGGTGCCAACCCGAAGGCGTATATCATGCCGGTGACGGTGTTGCAGAGCAATGGCAGCGGCGCCGTCTCTACTCTCATCCAAGGCATCAACTACGCAAAGAACAACGGAGCTGACGTTATCAGCATGAGCCTTGGCACATACGCATATTCCATCGCACTTGAGCAGGCTCTCGGACAGGCTTACCAGAACTGCGTGCTTGTTGCCGCGGCAGGTAACGACGGCGCGTCCCTCGGCCCAACGTGCAGACGTTCACCCACGGACCCCATCTCCCCGATGTATCCCGGCGCTTTCACCTTCGTACTCGGCGTCCAATCGACACAGGCCGTATCGGGAGAATGCGGCTATATGGCTTGCTATAGCAACTATGACTGCGACGGCGGTTCATTCTCCGGCTATGGTGAAGAGCAACTTTACAATTATGAGATCATGGCGCCTGGCACTGAGATGATAAGCACCATACCTAACGGCAAATACAAGTACCTCAACGGAACCTCAATGGCCACGCCGTTGGTTGCAGGCGGCATCTCGGCATTGCTTCACGCGAAGGACTATCCTTCACAGGAAATGCTTTGGGGCGACCTGATAAACACCGCCTCCCCAATTACGGGCAACGTTAATTTCGGTGCCTGTTATGATGCAGGCCCTGCACCGGCGCAGTTGCAGATGGTGGCATTTGAGATGAACGACACCCTCGGCGGCGACGGCGACTACCGCCCGGATGCCGGCGAGACAGTGGCGTTCTATCCTACAATAAGAACCACTTGGGGCGCGGCAGACGACATTGAATTTTGGATAGAGTTTGATGAATATGAAGACCCGACAACATTGGAGTTCTTAGACGACAGCCACGTCGATTTCGGACACAGCCTTTCTGCATACGCGAAGAGCAAGGCGGCAAACCCGTTCCGTTTCAAAGTGAATGAAAACGTGGTTGACGGGAGATATATAAATCTCGTTTTTAAAGCTACATGCCCTAACGCGCAGGGCACGCTCTCCTATCCGTTCACAATACAAGTGGAGAACGGAGTTGAGCTGAGAGGTATGATAAGAGAAAACACGACACTCCATGCCAACGTACACTATATTGTGACCGATAACCTTGCTGTGCCGGATGGCGTGACGCTGAAAATTGAGCCCGGAACTGTTCTTAAATTCAAAGACGGAGTGAAGTTTTCATGCGCCGGACATCTTTCAGCCATAGGAACACCTGACAATATGATTACTTTCACCAAGACCGATTTAGGCAACGATTGGGGAGGTTTAAGTCTAAACAGTGGTGATACATTGTCGTATTGCATAATAAGTAATATAAGTGATCTTTATGGTATCAGAGGATATTTTACTGCTCAGACTTATGATGGTCCTTTTATTATTGGAGAATGTCAAAGATATTCATGGAATAGGTATAAATATACTAGGCTTAACAATTTGATAATTAAAGGTTGTGATATGAGGATTCCATTTGAAAAATGTGCTATATCACAATCAAACATAATCAACAATAATAGTAGTGAAGATATTTTATATTCAGCTCATTACTACAATTCAATGACTTACTGGGAGTATGTGTTTAGTAGTATCAGTTCTCCCATTAGTCCAGAAGAGTATTATAGTGGCACAAACAGTTGGTATCTAAACAATAATATTATAGGGAATAGAAATTCAGGATACCGCAATCTAAAAATACAGGATTTTTGTTATGGTGATTTCAAGAGTAATATTTTTTCTAATATACATAATTGTGGTTATGGCTGTTCTGAACAAATTGATTTATACACTGAATCATCGACTCCGTTCACTGTTGGTGTAGATGAAAGCTTGTATCTCGGCAGCGGTCGCGACGACATTATCAGACAACATATCTACGACTTCAACTATCCGCAATCAGGTACTTTTGGCGATATTGACATAACGAACATCGGACGTCGGCCAATAGCAGGCGCTCACGGCATCGTCTGGAAAGTCGTGGTCACTCCGGAGAACTCAGACGAAGGCTACGACGCTCAGGACGATTTCGAGCAGATGCCGCCGCTCGGCATAGGCCGCCATAAGTTTGAGGTGTATTTCAACCGTGCCATGGACAAGACCACCGCTCCAATGATAGCGATGGGTGTCCGTCCGCCTTACACTCAGCATTCGATCTCGGCAGACGGCAGCTGGAACGACGCGGGCGACATCTACACCGCATATCTCAACCTCGACGCCTCGATGGCGACCGACGGCCTCAACAGAATTTATGTCGCAAATGCGAAAGATGACGAGTTCTTCGAGATTCCGCTTGAAAACATGCGTTTCAACGTGCAGGTCGCGACAGCAGGCTCGATGAGCACCGGCTTCGAGGCCACACCAGGCATCGGCAAGGTTGACTTGACATGGGAGAACGACTCGATATACTTCAACGACCACCTCGGCTACAACATGTACCGCTATCAGGTGAACGACAGAGGCAACAGCGACACTCTGCTGCTCAACGAGACGCTCATAACAGAATTGACGTTCACCGACTACAACGTCACGCCGGGCGAGCGTTACTACTACTTCTACCGCGACATGCGCACCGACCTCTCGGAAAGCGACCCTTCGAGAAACGTCAGCACAATCCCGCTCACGGCTTCCCCCGGCGACGCTAACGGCTCACTCACCGTCGATGTCAGCGACATCGTCACCATCGTCAACTACATCACGGGCGAGAACCCGCAGCCGTTCATCTTCGGAGCAGCCGACGTGAACAACGACGGCGAGGTTGACGTACTCGACATCGTGAGTGTCATCAATATCATCAACACCGGTAAGTATCAGGCAGATACGGAACTCACTGCAACGGCGGTTTATTCAATCACCGACGGAATACTCTATGTCGATACTCCTGTGGAACTCGCCGGCGTTCAGGTGTTCTTCAACGTTGAAGATGATGCTGAGATAGAGCCTCTCAGTGTACTCAATGACTTTGAACAAGTCGGGCAGCGCATGGACAACGGTCGTTATATGTTCCTCGCTTTCAGCATGGCGGGAAAGAAACTCGAAGTCGGAAGACACGCCTTGCTCAGAATCGGCAATGCGAATGTCGATGACATGGTTCTCTCAGACCTCGAAGGCGGCGGCGTGCTTGCAGTGGAACAGGCCAACACAGGTGTCGCCGAAAACAACATCTACATCATTAACCGGCCTTACCCGAACCCGTTCAACGGCAGTGTCACCATACCTTATATTATAGGTGAGTCGGAAGGCAATGTCACATTCACCATCAACAGCATCACTGGCCAGCAGGTTGCGACATTCGACTTCGGCACACAAAGCCGTGGCGAATACACTTTCGACTGGCAGCCAGCCGCCGGCATCACCAACGGCGTCTATATCATCAACATGGTGGTGAACGGCGCTGAGGTTCAGAGAAACAAGGTTGTTTACATGAGATAAGAGATGATGAGTAGAATAATAAAACATCTCCTCCTGCTGATGGTTCTGGGCATAGGTCCGACGGCCTTTGCCCAGAACACGATGGCGGTCTCGTCGTCATCGGGGCATCCGCAGGATGAGGTCACATTAAGCATATCCATCGAGAACACCGACAGTTTCGTGGCGTTTCAGACGGAGATACCGCTCGGCGACAACCTCCAGTATGTCGCCAATTCGGCGGCGCTCACCGGCAGAAGCAACGGCCATCTGCTCTCGGCGACGGTCCTCAAC
>X431_Quagga__coassemble_93_pt1 | contig 18774 bp, 15 predicted proteins | sample X431_Quagga__metabat2_low_PE_006 | metagenome-assembled genome bin X431_Quagga
GCTGTCATCAACCACGGCGACGAGGAGACCTTGGTGTCTGTTGACATCCTGTGCGAGGGCGTCCATTTCGACATGACCTACTGTCCGCTGAAGCACCTCGGCTACAAGGCCGCCGTGGTGAACTTCTCCGACATCTACGCCATGAACGGCACTCCGACGCAGATCGTCGTGGGCATGGGCATCAGCAGCAAATACTCCGTCGAGGCGATAGAGGAGATATACCGTGGCATCCGCCTCGCCTGCGACCAATACCACGTTGACCTCGTCGGCGGCGACACGACAGCATCAAAGTCGGGGCTGTTCCTCTCCATCACCGTCATCGGGAAAGCCAAGAAAGAAGACATAGTGTATCGCGACGGCGCGAAGCCCAACGACCTCCTGTGCGTCAGCGGTGACCTCGGCGCGGCATACACCGGACTGCTCATCCTCGAACGCGAGAAAGCCGCCTTCATGGAGGACCCGAACATGCAGCCGGAGTTCGCCGGCTACGACTACATCCTCGAACGGCAGCTGAAACCCGAAGCCCGCTGGGACATCGTGAAACGCCTCAAAGACGCCGGCGTGAAACCCACCGCCATGATCGACATCTCCGACGGCCTCGCCTCCGAAGTGCTTCATCTCTGCAAGGAGTCGAAGGTCGGATGCAACGTCTATGAAGAACGCATCCCGATGAACCACAAGACGATACAGACCGCCAAGGACTTCAACATCGTGCCGTGCGTGGCGGCTCTCAACGGCGGCGAAGACTATGAACTGCTCTTCACCGTGGCACAAAGCGACTACGAGAAAGTCAAAGACATGGACGACGTCCGCATCATCGGCTACATGACCGCCGATGCGGGACAGGCCAACCTCATCACCAACGACAACTGCCAGGTGCCAATAGAGGCGCAAGGATTCAAGCACTTCTAAACACGACACATCGCAATACTTCTGGGAAAACAATCTCCGCAATGGTGAAAACTGAGAAAGTCGCATCGATACTTAAGACGCTCCCGACATCGCCCGGGGTGTATCAGTATTTCGACGAGACTGGCGAGCTGATATACGTCGGCAAGGCGAAGAACCTGAAACGCCGCGTGTCGAGCTACTTCAGCAAGGAGCAGACCGGCAAGACGCGCCTGCTCGTCAGCAAGATACGCGACATACGCTTCACCGTCGTGGGGAGCGAGGCGGAGGCGTTCCTGCTCGAGAACAACTTCATCAAGCAGTACAAACCGCGCTACAACATCATGCTCAAGGACGACAAGACCTACCCGTGGATATGCGTCAAGGCGGAGCTCTTCCCGCGCGTGTTCCTCACGAGGAAGAAAGTCGGCGACGGCTCTCTGTACTTCGGCCCCTACCCCTCCGTGATGACGGCAAAGACACTGCTCGACATCCTCAGACGGCTCTACCCGATACGCACCTGCAAACACAACTTCAGGAGAAACGACATCGGGACGGGACATTACCGCCCGTGCCTCGAATACCAGATCGGCAACTGCAAGGCACCATGCGCCGGCATCATCTCCGAAGAGGAATACAACGCCATGATCTCCAGCATGAAAGAAGTCATCAGAGGCAACATCTCCGGCGTGCTGAGAGACCTGAAGGCGCAGATGATGGACCACGCCGCCAAGATGGAGTTCGAGCAGGCCCACCTGCTGAAACAGAAATACGACCTCCTCGAAAACTACCACAGCCGCTCCGTGGTGAGCAGCAACACGCTCCACGACATGGAGGTGTTCTCGTTCGACGACGCCGGCAGCTCGTTCTACGTCAACTACATGCGGATAACGCAAGGCGCCGTCATCCAGGCTCTCTCCTTGGAGATGAAACGCCGGCTGGAGGAGACGCCGGAGGAGCTTCTTGCGTTAGCGGTCATAGAGTTGCGGCAGCGTTTCGAGAGCAACGTGAAAGAAGTCATAGTGCCAATGGAACTCGACATGGAACTCGACGACGTGCGTTTCACCGTGCCGAAGAAAGGCGAGAAACTGGAGATCCTCAACCTCTCGATAAGGAACGCCAAGCAGTACCGCGCCGAGACCGAGAAACTCAGGAGCCTCGTTGACCCCGAACGCCACTCGATGCGCGTGCTGACCGAGTTGCAGAACGACCTGCATCTCCCGCGACTGCCCGAGGTCATCGAATGCTTCGACAACTCCAACTTCCAGGGCGACTACGCCGTGGCGGGCATGGTGCAGTTCCTCAACGGGAAACCCAACAAGAAAGAATACCGTCATTTCAACATCAAGACCGTCGAAGGCCCCGACGACTACGCCTCCATGAAAGAGGTGGTGCGCCGGCGTTACACGCGGCTCGTGGAGGAAGGCAGGAGGCTGCCCGACCTCATCATCACCGACGGCGGCAAAGGACAGATGGAGATCGTCAGACAAGTCATTGAAGATGAGCTGCATATCGAGATACCCATCGCGGGGCTGGCGAAAGACGACCGTCACCGCACCAACGAGCTGCTCTACGGCTTCCCGCCGAGCGTCGTGCAGATGAAACCCAACTCGGAGCTTTTCCGCCTGCTGATGTACATACAGGACGAGGTGCACAGGTTCGCAATCAGTTTCCACAGGAAGAAGTTCCAGAAAGGCTTCATACACTCGGAACTTAACAATATAAAAGGCATAGGAAAACAGACCGCCGAGAAGCTGCTGCTCGAACTCAAGTCGGTTCAGAACATCAAAGAAGCTGATTTACAACGACTTGGTGAAATCACAGGGCCGGCGAAGGCGAAGATTGTGTTTGAGCATTTTCATGGTCAACCTCAACCTTCATCCGATTGAGTTCGGCGACGACCGAGTCCATGATCCTGAGCATCGCTTCAGGGTCGTTGCTGTAATATTTGAAGTTCTCCACGAAGATGGAATCCGTTATCCCGTGATGCGAGAAGACGGTGTCGAACCCGCGTGTCCGCAGGTATCCTGTCTGGCAGTCGCTGCTTTTCCTCACGCTGATGGAGCTCTCCATTATCTGGACGTCAACCATGACATCGACCATCTGAGACTCCGACAGCAAGACTGTCGGCGCAGCCTTCTCCGGCTCGCTGTGACAGCCACACAAAACGAGCGATGCCGCCAAAATCATCAAAAACCTATCAATTCTCATCTTTTTTCAATTATCATGAGGCTGACACAACATAATATCAAACTCTTGTGTGTCAGCCTCTTTTAATTAGCTAATTTCCCATATCGGACAGGAACTGAATCCTCATGAGCCGCACTTCCTCCTCTTCGTATTCGTTTTCGCCGAGAGCCTTCATGGCGGTGTCGATGTCGTCGGATTCGGCTTCCTTGAAGTATTCGATAATCTCCTCCTGATGGTATTGGTCGATGTTGTCGCGGGTGTAGTAGCTGATGTCAAGGTGTGTGCCGCTTGAGACGATGCTTTCTATTTCGGTGAGCAGTTCGTCGAAGTCGAGGTTCTTGCCGTAGGCGATGTCCTCGAGAGGAATCTGCTTGTCGATATTCTGTATGATGCTTATTTTCAGTGCCGACTTGTTAATCACCGACTTCACAACCATGTCGTTCGGGCGTGTGATGTCGTTTTCCTCGACGTATTCCTTGATGAGGTCGATGAACGGTTGTCCGAACTTCTGTGCCTTGCCCGCGCCGACGCCTGATATCTGCGTCAGCTCGTCCATCGTGATGGGATATTGTATGGCCATATCCTCGAGCGACGGGTCCTGGAAGATGACGAATGGCGGCAGGTCTTTCTTCTTGGCGATGGTCTTCCGCAGGTCCTTGAGCATCGAAAAGAGTGTCTTGTCGGTGCCTGAGTCCTTGGAGAGAGCCACTCTCTCTTCGTCGAACTCATCATCGTCGCTCTTGTCGAAGTCGTGGTCCATGGCCACCATGACGGGATAAGGTTTCTTCACGAAGTCCTTGCCTTCTTTCGGCACCTTCAGTATTCCGTAGTTGTCGATGTCTTTCACGAGCAGTTTGTTGACGATGGCCTGGCGGATGATGGAGGTCCAATATTTCTCGTCGTGGTCGTCGCCTGCGCCGAAATACTCGTTGGTGTCGTGTTTGGCGGTCTTGATGTCGCCTGTCTCCTTGCCGGCTATGAGTTCGGCAATATGTTTCGTCTTGAACAGCTGTTTTGTGGCTATCACCGCTTCGATGGCTAACTTGATGTCTTCCTGTCCGTCGAACCTCACCTTCGGGTTGAGGCAGTTGTCGCACGCGCCGCAGTTTTCTTTCTCGTATTCCTCACCGAAATAATGCAGTAAAAGTTTATGGCGGCACACCGGCGACTCGGCGTATGTCACCGTCTCGTTGAGCAGCTCGCGTGCTATCTCCAACTCGGCGACGTTCTTGCCCTTGCAGAACTTCTCCAGCTTATGGATGTCTTCGTAGTCGTAGAACGCTATGCAGTTGCCTTCGCCTCCGTCGCGGCCCGCGCGGCCCGTCTCCTGATAATAGCCCTCAAGACTCTTCGGCATGTCGTGGTGTATGACGAAACGCACGTCGGGCTTGTCGATGCCCATCCCGAAGGCGATGGTGGCCACGATGACATCGACCTCCTCCATGAGGAACTTGTCCTGGTTCTCGCGGCGTGTCTGGCTGTCGAGGCCTGCGTGGTACGGCAGCGCCTTGATGCCGTTGACCTGCAACGCCTCGGCGAGCTCCTCCACTTTCTTACGGCTCAGGCAATACACGATGCCCGACTTGCCCGGATTGCTCTTTATATATTTCACGATGTCTTTGAAGACGTCCTTGGTCTTTGGCCTCACCTCATAATAAAGGTTCTGTCTGTCGAACGACGACTTGAACACCTTCGCGTCGGTGATCTCGAGGTTCTTCAATATGTCCTGCTGCACCTTGACGGTCGCCGTGGCGGTGAGCGCGATGACCGGCAGCTTCGGGTTTATCGCGTTGATTATCGGGCGCAGACGGCGGTATTCCGGACGGAAGTCATGACCCCACTCGGAGATGCAGTGCGCCTCATCGATGGCAAAGAACGAGATGTCCAACCCGCGCAGGAACTCCACCGTCTCCTCTTTCGTCAGCGACTCGGGTGCGACGTAGAGCAGCTTTGTCTTTTTCTTCACGAGGTCTTCCCTCACCTGCATCAGCTCCGCCTTCGACAGCGACGAGTTCATCACGTGCGCCACGCCGGTGTCGGTGCCGAAATTGCGGATCATGTCAACCTGGTTCTTCATCAGCGCGATGAGAGGCGACAGGACTATAGTGGTGCCTTCGCTCATCAACGCGGGCAGCTGGTAGCACAACGACTTACCGCCACCCGTGGGCATCAGCACAAACGTGTTGTTCCCCGAGAGGATACTCTTGATGATAGCTTTCTGGTTTCCTTTGAACTGTTCGAATCCGAATACGTTCTTCAGCAAATCGTACAAACTTTTTTCATCTATTTTCGCCATAATGACTTACTTAAAAAAATTTCATTATTTTTGCATCGTTTTTCAACGATGTTTTATCAATTCGTAATAATTACAAAGTTATATCTTTTAATTTTACCAAAGCAAGAAAAAAATAAAAAAATTTTCAACAATGGAAAATATTCGGGACATAGCACTTCAAGTCATTGATACTGAGGCTAATTCTATCTTAGGACTTAAAAATCTACTGACTGAAGATTTTGAAAAAGTTGTTGATTTGATATATAATTCGAGTGGAAATGTCATTGTTTCGGGCATCGGGAAGAGCGCAAACATCGCCCAGAAGATTGTAGCCACGCTGAATTCCACCGGCACGACGGCTGTCTTCATGCACGCCGCCGACGCCATCCACGGCGATTTGGGCATCATCCGTGACGACGACATCGTCATCGTCGTGTCGAAAAGCGGCGAGACACCGGAGATAAAAGTGCTCACCCCGCTCATTAAAATAAGGAAGAACAAACTCGTGGCGATTGTCGGAAGCAGGGACTCGTACCTCGCGCGTCAGGCCGACTTTGTGCTCGACACCACCGTGCCGCGTGAGGCGTGCCCTAACAACCTCGCGCCGACAAGCAGCACGACGGCGCAGCTCGTCATGGGCGACGCCATGGCCGTGGCGCTGCTCAAGATGCGCGGCTTCACGGCGCAGGACTTCGCACGATTCCACCCGGGCGGCGCACTCGGCAAACGCCTCTACCTCACCGTCGGCGACGTATGCGTGAAAAACGGCACGCCGCAGGTGAGACCCGACGACATCATGACACAAGCGATAATCGAGATTTCAGAGAAGATGCTCGGCGCCGCCGCCGTCATCGACAACGACACGCTCAAAGGCATCGTCACCGACGGCGACCTGCGACGCATGCTCATGAAACACCCTAATATCGAGACGGTGAAAGTGGCCGACATCATGACGAAGAACCCGACGACGGTGGAACGCACCTCACTCGTCGCCGACGCACTCAACATCATGCAGCACAAGGAGATCTCGGTGCTGCCGGTGATGGATAACGGAAAATACGTCGGGATGATCCACATTCACGACATAATAAAGGAAGGCATCATTTAGTTGAAAGTTTATAAAGTTTGAAAGTTTGTAAAGTTTGAAAGTTTGTAAAGTTAAAAGTAGAAGAGGATGATTTTAAGAACTGAGAAGTTAGTCAAGAAATACAAGCAGCGCACGGTGGTCAAGGGCGTGAGCGTGAACGTGAGCCAGGGCGAGATCGTGGGGCTGCTGGGTCCCAACGGCGCCGGCAAGACCACCACGTTTTACATGATTGTCGGACTTATCAAGCCGTTCTCGGGACATGTCTATCTTGACAACCAGGAGATTACGGCCTTCCCGATGTACAAACGCGCACAGCTCGGCATCGGGTATCTCGCGCAGGAGGCGTCGGTGTTCCGCCAGATGTCGGTCGAAGACAACATCTATTCCGTGATGCAGTTCAAGGACGACATGACGAAGGAGCAGCGTTCCGCCAAGCTCGAGTCGCTGCTCGACGAGTTCGGGCTTCAGCACATCCGCAAGAGCAAGGGCATACAGCTGTCGGGCGGCGAACGCCGTCGCTGCGAGATAGCCCGCGCTCTCGCCATCGACCCGAAGTTCATCCTCCTCGACGAGCCTTTCGCCGGCGTTGACCCGATAGCCGTGGAAGACATACAACGCGTCGTCGCCAAGCTGAAACACAAGAACATCGGGGTGCTCATCACCGACCACAACGCCAACGAGACACTGTCAATCACCGACCGCGCATACCTCGTGTTCGAGGGCAGCCTCCTCAAAGCCGGCACACCGGAAGAGTTAGCAAGCGACCCCGTCGTGAGAAGCCACTACCTCGGAAGTAACTTCGAGCTTCGCAAAAAAGAATATTAACCTCGGTAGAAGATGACCGAGAGAAGAATGTAAAACAGGAAGATGAACGGCAGCGCGACCCACAGGAATATGGCGAACGACACCACCGCGAAGATGACAAGAACATAACGCAACTTGTTTTCAGCGAGCCTCAGGTTCTTGACCTTGAACGAGAAGAACGGCACCTCACTTGTCATCAACCAGCTGAATAACAATATCATGACGATAAAAAAGTACGGATTGTTGACGGTTTTCATCAACAGTCCGTTTCCGTCTATCCGCATCATCATTATCGACAACGACGCAATGAACAGGCCCACGGCCGGCACCGGCAGCCCGAGGAACGAGCTGTTCTGACGCGTGTCGATGTTGAACTTGGCGAGACGCACCGCCGCGAACGCCGCGAGGATAAAGGCAAGAAACACAAACACATCCACGCCGCCGACCATCCAGCCGACACCCATCAGCTTCATGTGATGAGCCAAGATGAACGACGGGGCGACACCGAACGACACGACATCCGACAGCGAGTCGAGCTCACCGCCGATAGGCGACTTCGCGTCAAGCGCACGGGCGGCAAAGCCGTCAAAGAAATCGAAAATTGCGGCGGCGAAAATCATCAGGGCGGCGGCGAAATGAAAACCGTTGAGCGTCAGATAGATAGAAATGCAACCGCTTATCAGATTGCAACACGTTATGGTGTTCGGGATGTGCTTCCTTATTGACATTGTCATGAAAATTTTTGCAAAAGTAGTGCTTTTTTCATTTTTCATCCGAAAAAAATTGAAATTTTCACTTTCCTCTGTATTCGTTAGGCGTTTGTCCTGTGTGCGACTTGAAATATTTATGGAAAAACGACTGGTTGGCGAAATTCAGCTTGTCGGCTATCTCCTTGGCAGTCAGGTCGGTATGACGCAATAGATGCTGCGCCTCGAGGATGACGTAGTTGTCGATGATGTCGGGCGCCGACATCCCGCTGACGTTTTTGATTATCTTTGAGAGATACTTCGACGTGATGCACAGCTTGTCGGCGTAGAAACCCACCTTGCGTTCCGTAATATGATAATTCTCAACGAGTTCCAAGAACGACTCGAACATTTTCTTGTGGCGTGTGTTTGACGACTTATCCACCGACCCGTCGGAGATGCGTCTCTTCACGAAACCGCCGATGAGGTAGAAAACCGATGTCAGCAAATAGCCGATACTCTCCATTTTATAAGAGGTGTCGCTGTTCACAATCTTGTCGATGAGCGCGAAATAGCCCGACGCAAGCTCCACCTCCTCGGGAAACATCTCGATGATCGGGTTCTTGAGCACCGTTATCGCATCGATGAAAATCTTGTTCAGGTCGGAGCGCCATGTCGTCATAAACTGCGGCGACACCGCGAGGATGGTCATCTCCACAAGCCCGTCCGACACCGGCGTCATCTGTATGATGTTGTCGGGGATGTTCAAGACCAACATTCCGTCGTGAACCTCGTATTCGGTCAGATTAATTTTACAGCGAAACCTGCCCCGTTTGCAATATGCCGCGATAAACCCGTTGATTCTGCTCGGATATTTAAGTAGCTGTAAATCAATGTTATTGTTCTGTCGCGCCAAAATGAAATCGTCGCCAAGGTTGATGATGTCGTCTTTCAGAAAAAGTTCCTTCACCTTCGACAAGGTGAAATCGTTATACGTCTTGTTATCCATTTTGCAATATTTTTCGACAAAAATACATATTTTTTCATTGATAAAATACACATTTTCATTTAAATTCGTCTTTTTGATAATTTTTAAAAACAAAAAGACATTCACGGACATTGAAATTTGATGTTATTTTGCAGCCTCAATTCAGTTGGAAATTAATAGTTAAAAATCAAGGTATTTAATGGAAAGGATTTTAAGGATAACGGTTTTTGCGGTGATGTTCTTCACCGTTGCTCATTCCGTTGATGCTCAGCAGGTCTTGACGCTTGACGACTGTCGCAAGATGGCTCTTGAGGGCAACAAGAACTTGCAGATTTCGCAGGAGGGCGTGAAGATGGCCGGCTATGACAAGAAGATTGCGAGGGCGAATTATTTCCCGAAGGTGTCGGCGGCTGGCACGTATATGTACAACAGCAGGAAGCTGCAGTTGGCGTCTGACGACCAGCTTTACAGGCTTGAGAATGCGGGGACGCTTGCCGCTCAGGGGCTCGGCAGCGACATCACCCAGGCCATCACCGACAACATCTCGAGCCAGTGGCTGCAGGAGCTGATAATCAACAGTGAGGCATTCCAAAGCATGATACATTCACTCCCCAACATCGGGGTGTTCCAGTCGCTCGACGCCATAGGCAGCGAAGTCGCCGACGCGTTGGTGCTTGACACGCGCAATGTCGCGGCGGGCATTGTCTCCATCGAGGAGCCTCTCTATGTCGGCGGGAAAATCCGCGCCTACAACCAGATTGCGGGTTATGCGCAGGACCTCGCGTTGTCGAAGCTCACCGCCGAGCAGCAGGACATTATCGTCACGACCGACAAGGCGTACTGGCAGATCGTCTCTTTGGCCAACAAGCTGAAGCTCACCGAGAACTACGTCGCGTTGCTCCGCACGATGTCTGAGAACATCGACAAGCTCGTCAGTGAGGGCATGGCCACCAACGCCGACAAGCTCTCTGTCAAGGTGAAGCTCAACGAGGGCGAGCTGACGCTCCTCAAGGTGCAGAACGGCCTCATGCTCTCGAAGATGCTTCTCTGCCAGCAGTGCGGGCTTCCGCTCGACAGCCAGATCAGCCTCGCTGACGAGAAGCTCGAAGACGTCGAGATACCGGCTTACCAGCAGGAATACACCGAAGACTTCATCATGCAGCACCGTCCCGAGCTTCAGAGCCTCACGCTCGCCACGAAGATATACGACAAGAAAGTCAGCATAGCACGTTCCGAGTACCTCCCGACGGTGGCGTTGGTGGGCAACTACATCATCTCCAACCCGTCGTGCTTCAACGGCTTCCAGAACAAATTCGGCGGGATGTTCAACGTCGGCGTGGTGGCGAAGATCCCGATATTCCATTTCTGCGAAGGCGCGAACAAGGTCCGCAAGGCGAAGTCGGAGGCCGAGGTCACACGTCTGAAGCTGAGCGACACGAAAGAGCTCATCATGCTTCAGGTGAGTCAGTATGAGACGAAGATCAAGGAGGCCGAGGCGCGGCTTGTTATGACGACGGAGAAGCTGTCGGACGCCGAGGAGAACCTCCGCATGGCGACGATAGGCTTCGACGAAGGCGTCATCCCGTCATCGACGCTCAACGCGGCACAGACGGCATGGCTACAGGCGCATTCAGACTTCATCGACGCGAAAATCGACGTCATCATGTCGAACACATACCTGAAGAAAGCGACAGGAAACTTAAACTGACAAATAATCCGCACGGCGGTTTCACATTCGTAGAACATAGAAAAAAATAAGATATGGTATCAGAGAAAACACAGAGAATCAACACCTTCATCGCATTGGGTGTTTTGGCGATTGTCATCGCGGTGATATGCGTAATAGGGATTTTGACGTATGGCAAGACCGACGAGATTCTGCAAGGTCAGGCGGAGGCGACGGAGTACCGCGTCTCGAGCAAGATTCCGGGCAGGATCATGGAGTTCCGCGTGAAGGAAGGCCAGCACGTGAACGCCGGCGACACCCTTGCCATCATCGAGGCGCCGGAGGTGGAAGCCAAGAGAGCACAGGCCGAGGCCGTCAAGACACAGGCCCGCGCCCTGAACGACAAGGCGGAGGCCGGCGCACGCGCCGAACAGATACAAGGCGCCTACGAGATATGGCAGAAAGCCAAGGTGGGCCGCGAAATCATGGAGAAGTCGTTCAAACGCGTGAGCAACCTTTACAAAGAAGGTGTCGTGAGCGAACAGAAATACGACGAGACGAAGGCGCAGTACGACGCAGCCATGGCCACCGAACGCGCCGCGAAGTCGCAGTACGACATGGCGGTGAACGGCGCACAGAAGGAAGACAAGGAGATGGCCGCCGCGAAATACGAGCAGGCCAAGGGCGTCGTGGAGGAAGTCAACTCTTACATCAACGAGACGTATCTGTTGGCCTACGCCGACGGCGAGGTGACAGAGATCTTCCCACATATCGGCGAGCTCGTGGGCACCGGCGCGCCTGTCATGAACATCGCCATGATGGACAAGATGTGGGCGACATTCAACGTCCGTGAGGACTATCTCGCGAAGATGCCGGTGGGTCAGCTGTTCACGGCGGAGATCCCGGCCTTGGGCGAGACCGCCACAATGCGCGTGTCGTACATGAAAGACCGTGGCGACTACGCCGCGTGGAAGGCCACCAAGCAGACAGGGCAGTACGACCTCAAGACTTTCGAGGTGCGGGCGGAGCCTGTGGAGCGGGTGGATGGCCTGCGTCCGGGCATGACAGTTCTGTATAGAATCAACGGGAATGAATAGCGTCAGGAGGATATTAGACATCGCAAGGCGCGAGCAACGGCGTATCCTCTCGCGGCCCATATACATCTTCAGCATGGTGATAGCGCCTCTGATAGGCTTCATCTTCTTCACCACGCTGATGCGTGAGGGGCTGCCGTGCGAGCTGCCGGCGGGTGTCGTCGATGACGACAACACCTCCGTCACGCGCGAGGTGATACGCAACCTCGACGCGATGCAGCAGACGCATATCGTGAGGCATTATGGCAGCGTCGCCGAGGCGCGAAAGGCCATGCAGCGAGGCGAGATATACGCCTTCTACTACATCCCCGAGGGCACCACGCAGCTCGCGCTGTCGAGCAAACAGCCCACGGTGTCGTTCTACACCGCGCCGTCGTACATCGTGCCCGCATCACTCGAATACCGCGACATGAAGATGATGTCGGAGTACGCCTCCGCCGCCATCACACGTGCCACGCTGTACGCCAAAGGATACACCGACGCGCAGGCCATGGCGGTACTGCAACCAATACGATGCGAGATGCACGCCGTCAACAACCCGCGGCTCAACTACTCGGTCTATCTCAGCAACACCATCCTCCCCGGCATCATCATGCTGCTCATCATGCAGGTGACGATATACGCCATTTACGTTGAAATAAAAGAAGAGACATCGAAGGAATGGATGTCGATGGCCGGCGACGATGTCGTCAAAGCCCTGACGGGCAAGCTGCTGCCGCATCTCGCCATCTGGATGGTGATGGGCGCGTTATGTCTGATGTGGCTCTACGGGCTGTGGCATTTCCCGCTCAACAGCGGCGTGTGGCCTATGGCGCTGAACATGTTCCTGCTCATCATGGCGTCGTTCGCCTTCGCGGTGTTCTTCTGCGGATGCGTGCCGTCGCTGCGCTGGGCGTTGAGCCTCGCCACGCTGTGGGGCGTGCTGTCGTTCCCCATCTCCGGATTCTCATTCCCGCAGATGGCGTTCCCCGAACCGCTGAGGGCGTTGGCGCACTTCTTCCCGCTGCGTCATTATTTGCTGATATACGTCGATCAGGCGCTGAACGGGCTGCCGCTGATATATTCATGGCAAGACATCGCGATACAGGTTGCGTTCCTGATGCTGCCGCTGTTGGTGCTCGGGAGGCTTAAGACCTTCCTTCTGAAATATCATTACACTCGTTAACATCTTGAAAATGAATTGGCTGAAGAATATTATCAATGTCTGGTTCTATGAGATAAAGAACTCGCTCTTCGATGAAGGCGTCGTGGTGTTTTTCATCGTGGTGCCGCTCCTCTACCCTCTTCTCTACGCCTATCTCTACGGCAATGAGGTCGTCCGTGAGGTGCCCACGGTTGTCGTTGACAACTGCAACACGCTGACGAGCAGGGAGTTCCTTCGCAGAGCCGATGCCACCGCCGACATCAAGATTGTGGGGCATTGCGCCGACCTCGAGGAGGCGAAGGAGCTGATACACCGGCGTGAGGCGTATTGCCTCATCTACATCCCGAAGGAGTTCGACAGCGACCTCGCGCAGATGCGTCAGGCCACGGTGGAGCTTTACTCCGACATGAGCGGACTGCTTTATTACAAGGCCGTCCTCGGCGGATGCACCGAGGTGTCGCTCGACATGAACAAGGAGATAAAAGCCATGCGGCTGCCCGGCGCGACGGAGGAACAACTCTCGACATTCCAGTATCCGATTGAATATGAGTATGTCCCGATGTTCAACACACAGAGCGGCTTCGCCACCTTCCTGATACCAGCCGTGCTGATGATGATAATACAGCAGACGATGGTGCTCGGTGTCGGGATGATAGCCGGCGAGGAGCGCGAGAAACACCGCAAAGGCCTCATCGACGCACACCTCATCGGGAAACGCCCGCACGAGATACTCATCGGGAAGTCGATGGTGTATTTCGCCATCTATCTCATCGTGGCGGTGTATCTTGTGTGCATCGTGCCGCCGTTGTTCCACCTCGTCCACATCTGGGACTGGCGGACGCTGCTCGCCTTCATGGTGCCGTTCATCCTGTCGTGCGTGTTCTTCAGCATGGCGGTGTCGGCCCTGTCGCACGACCGCGAGTCGTTCATTATCATGTTCGTGTTCCTCTCGATACCGTTGCTTTTCATGAGCGGCATCTCATGGCCAGTGAGCAACATACCGCATCTGTGGAAAGCCGTCTCATGGATATTCCCATCGACATTCGGCATCAACGGCTACGTCAGGATCACCGAGATGGGCGCGCACCTCGCCGATGTCCGACCCGAACTCACCGCGCTGTGGATTCAGACCACCGTGTATTTCTGCCTCGCCTATCTTGTTTACAAGAGGACTTACGAGAAACAGCGTCTTGCGTAAAACGTCTTGTCGGCGATATTTTTTCGTGAAAGACACGATGTTTTCCCGAAAAATGCGTATCTTTGCAGCTTAAAAATGACATGTCATGACAGAATTAGTAATTGAAGTTGAGGACAAAAGCATCCTCGCAAGCTTGAAGAAGATATTGTCGAATTTAGACGGAGTGAAGGTCAGGAGTAACACACGCCGGAAGAAGACAGGCCTTGAATTGGCACTCGAAGACGTTGAGGCTGGAAGAGTGACAGAATGGGAGAGCATTGACGCAATGTTTGACACAATACTTGAAAAATGAGTTACAGAGTCCTGACCACTAACCGCTTTGAGAAAGCCATGAAGTTGTGTCAGAAACGCAACTTTCAGATGCAGAAGCTCAAAGATGCCATCTGCAAACTGTCAGAAAACGGCTGTCTCCCGCCAGAATATAAATCACACAAACTGTCAAATTACCCTGGCGGTCGCACGTGGGAATGCCACATCCAACCGGATTGGATTCTTGTCTGGGAACAGAATGACGAGGAACTGATTCTCCTGATGTTGAACACCGGCAGACATTCAGACATTTTTTAATTTCAAGACAATCGTCTATGTGGAATAAAATAGCAAACTACATCTTAAAATACAGAATCCTAAACCTTTCGATAATCATCATCCTGCTCGCCTTCATGACCTTCAAGGCCTCTCACGCAAAGATGGCGTATGTCATGGCGAACACTCTCCCCGACGACGACCCGACAATGGTCACATACCAGAAGTTCCTCGACCAATACGGACAGGACGGCATGGTGGATTTCATCGGGATGTACGACCCCGACCTTTTTCAGCTTGAGAATTTCCAGAGATATTACGACTTCAACGAGAAGGTGAGAAGTCTTGATGGCGTGGTGGAATGCCTCTCGGTGACGAGGATTTTCAACCTCGTGAAAGACGACAGCGTCAAGCAGTTCGACCTCAAGGAGGTCGTCCCGACGCGCCCCGAGACACAGGAGGAAGTCGATAGGATAAGAGAGGAGGTTTACAGCCTCAACCTGTTCGACGGGCTTCTGTTCAACAGCGAGTCAGACGCCTACCTCATGATGATAACGCAGACCGACGAGTGCGTGAACACCTCGATGCGCGTGGCATTCACCGACTCGCTGCAAGCCTTGGCGCGGCAGTATGAAGCGGAGACCGGCGTGAAGATGCACCTTTCAGGAATGTCGTACATCAGGGAAGTGACCACAGAGAAGATGGTCTCCGAAATCGTGCTCTTCACCCTGCTGTCGATATTAATCGCGGGTGTGATACTCTTCATGTTCTTCAAGGAATGGCGCATGCTTCTCTCTGTGCTGCTTATCGTGATAGCATCAGTGGGGTTCATGTTCGGCCTCATGGTGTCGCTCGGCTTCGAGATAACGATTCTCACCGGCGTGCTGCCTCCGCTCCTGATAATCATCGGCGTGGAGAACTCCATCTTCATGATCAACAAATACAACACAGAGTTCGCGAGATGCCGCGACAAACACACCGCGCTGCATAACACCATCATGCTCATCGGGCCGGCGAACTTCCTGACGAACATGACCACAGCCGTCAGCTTCGCCTCGTTCATCATCACCCGCAACGAGCTGCTCGTGCCGTTCGGGGTACTCGCAAGCATCTGCATCATGCTGACATACGTCCTGACGATGATACTCCTCCCGACGTTCTTCAGCTATCAGCGCGAGCCGACGGTCAGGACGATGGACAAGATCGGCAACAGCAAAATTCACGCCTTCATGGACCGGCTTGCGAGCTACGTCATCAGCCACAAAAAGGTGACTTACACAGCCTTATGTTGTTTCATCGCGCTGTGTTTCCTCGGTGCCTCGATGATGACCACCTCGGGCCGCGTAGTCGATGACATCTCCGAGAAAGACGAGCTTTACCAAGATATGATGTTCTTCGAGAAAAACGTCGGCGGCGTGATGCCTTTTGAAATCTCCATCGACACAAAGAAACCCAAAGGCATTCTCAACGCGCGTTTCATCAACAAGATAAGCCAGCTGCAGGACACCATCGCCACCTATCCGGAGTTCAGCCAGCCGCTGTCGATAGCCGAGGTGGTGAAATTCGGCCGCCAGGCGTTCTACAACGGCGACAGCAGGCATTACAAAGTGCCGAGCAACAACGAGTTCGGGTTCATCATGAAATACATCCCCGACATGCAGGGCGGCGAGATGCCCGACATCATCACGCAGTATATGGACAAAGACCTGCAACGCACACGCATCAGCGTGCAGATGGCCAACATCACGACGCCGAAGGTTGACAGCATCATAAGCTCGCTGAAGCCGAAGATAGAACAGATCTTCCCTTGCGACAAATACGACGTCACCCTCACGGGAAGCAGCGTCGTGACACTCGAAGGCACCAACTATCTCATCGAGAACCTCGCGTATTCGCTCATCCTCGCCTTCGTCATCATCGCCCTTCTGATGACACTGACATTCAAGAACTTCAAGATGATCGTCATCTCGCTTATACCTAACGTCATACCACTGCTGTTCACCGCCGGCATCATGGGCTTCACAGGCATCCCGCTGAAGATGTCAACGCTGTTGGTGTTCAGCATCGCATTAGGGATCAGCGTCGATAACACCATCCATTACCTCGCGAGATACCGCTTGCAGATGAGGCTGCACGACAACGACGTGGAGAAGTCGGTCACCGGAGCCATCAAGGAGACGGGGCCGAGCATGGTCTATTCCGCCAGCATCCTGATATGCGGGTTCCTCATCTTCGCCTTCTCGTCGTTCGGCGGCACCAAAGTGGTTGGCGTCCTCGTGCCGGCGACACTGCTCATCTCATTGATAACCAACATCATCGTTTTACCAACATTAGTATTGACATTTTTCAAAAAAAGAAAACAATCATGACATCAGTCGAAAAGATACAAGACACCATCACCAAATTTATTGAGTCGCAGGATTTCAAGGGGACACCCGACGAGCTTTATGCGCCTATCGAATACACAATGCACCAGAAAGGCAAGCGCATGCGTCCGACGCTGTGCCTGCTCGCCTGCGAGATGTTCGGCGGCGACATCGAGAGATGCCTCACGCCGGCCATCGCCGCGGAGATCTTCCACAATTTCACGCTGATACACGACGACATCATGGACGAGGCGCCGCTGCGCCGCGGACTCGAGACGGTGTATCACAAATGGAACTCCAACATCGCGCTGCTGTCGGGCGACACCATGCTCATCAAGGCGTTCCAATATGCGCTGAACACCGACAAGAGACACTCCTCTGAAATTTTAAGCGAACTGGTAAAAGTGGCCCTTGAGGTCTGCGAGGGTCAGCAGCACGACCTCAACTTCGAGACCACCGACGACGTGACACTTGAACAATACATCGAGATGATACGGCTCAAGACCGCGGTGCTTCTCGGCTCCGTGCTGAAGATCGGCGCAATCGTGGCCGACACCTCCGAGAAGAACCAACAGGCCATCTATGACTTCGGCATCGACCTCGGCATCGCGTTCCAGCTGCAAGACGACCTCTTCGACTGCTACGGCGACGTGAAGGTCTTCGGCAAGATGCCGGGCGGCGACATCGCCGACAACAAGAAGACCTATCTGTATCTCAAGGCGTTACAACTCGCCTCACCTGATGACAAGGCTCTTCTCAACAGATATTTCACCATGCCGAAAGGACGCAGCGACAGCAAGATGAAGGCAGTGCTTGACATCTACGCCAAATACAACGTCCGCGAAATCGTCACCGACCTGATGACAAGCTATTACGAGAGCGCGGTGAGACGACTGGATGAGATAGCTCTGCCCGAAGAGAACAAGGCGGTGTTGAGGGAATACGCGAGGTATCTCTACACGAGGGTGAAGTAAGACCACGAATAACACGAACGTTTTTTCACCACGAATGACACGAATGGGTTTTCACCACGAATAACACGAATGACACGAATGGGTTTTCACCACGAATAACACGAATGGCATGGCGACCGTCATGCACTAGCATTTCCAGACTCTTCTTCACTGACGCTTGGCTTTCCAATAATTTTTCTCACTTCGTTTGAAATGACAAGTGAGGGTGTTTCTTCACATCTTTTTCTTTTAGTGTTAATTTAATAATACAAACTATTTAGTTTGAACCGAAAAAACACTTGATTCATCTCTTTCTATTCGGTAATATTTGTAGAAATAAGCCCGCAACAGCATCTCATCTTTCGCCATTTCCCTCAGTTTTTGCAGCCGTACGGCGTTTTTCGATTCCGAAATCCACAGTTTGAGATAGCCGCCTTCGAGATATTTCTCCTTCAGATGTTCGCAAACACGTTGATAATGTTGCTCTTCGGTGTAATCCGGGAAATGTTTCAGACTGTATTGGACGGTTCGTTGTATCACGATGTCGGTGTCGATGATTCTGTCGGCCTCGGCCACGATCTTCCCGTAGATGGTGCGCGGCTCGTGGTCGGAGGAGGCGCGGTGGTCTTCGGCGGCGTCGCGCATTATTTGAAGTTGCCCGTCGGTGAACCACCGCCTCAGATTTTCATCTGCCATGATAATTTTCCCGGAGTCAATGTGATGATTATCACGGCCGTTTACAAGCCCGGTGTCGTGATACGCAGCAATGGCGTAAACCATGTTGAGGTCAGTCTCGGGATAATTTTTCGCGATGTTCAGGCTTTCATCAATGACCGTCGTGACCTGGTCGAGGCGGTGAGCCTTGTCGAAATTCTCATAGCGCGGCAGCATCTCCCTTTCGATATAAGAT
>X431_Quagga__coassemble_94_pt1 | contig 18402 bp, 11 predicted proteins | sample X431_Quagga__metabat2_low_PE_006 | metagenome-assembled genome bin X431_Quagga
TTAGTGTATGACAAACATTTCGACCAATGCTATCAAGACGCGCTTGAAAGTAACGGCTTCCATTCCGGATTGCCTCAAACAGGATTCAACCACCTGACAAAAACAGTGATTGACAATATGTTAGCGAACTTTTTCAGAGAAGAGAAAAAGTTTATCAAAGATGGCGAAACAGGCAGCCATAGATATGAAATGTCGATGATTGACATGGAGAAAGAGATGTGCAACACATTCAATATCAACGGGAAGGAAATCGCTTTGAAAGGGTTTGCTGACAGAATAGACAAGATTAACAGCACGATACGAATCATCGACTACAAAACAGGAAAGGTTGAAGACAGCAACGTTAAAGTCAAAGCAGACCAAACCGATATAACCCTGATGGCCGAGAAATCAATTCAGCTGTTGGTATATAAGTATCTGTATCTGAAGGAAAATCCGGAGTTAAATCCCGATGACATCGAGCCTGGAATCATTGGTTTCCAGAAGTTGAGCAATGGTATTTTCAGTCTTAACACGTCTGAAAATCAAGACTTTAATGATGACTTCACAACAAATTGCGAGAGCTATTTCGTAAGGTTTTTCGAGGAGGTTTTGAGTCAGGACATCACGTTTTCACAGACCGAGAAAGTGCAAAACTGCCGTTTCTGCGAATTTAAGTCAATTTGCAAAAGGCTTTGATTTTCAATCATTTCAATTCTCAATCAAGTCGAAAAAGAAATCCCTGATTTTGAATTGAATTTCGTAGAAATTTTCATTAAGTTTTTTGTCATCATCAAGATGCAACGCATGTCCTTGCTTTTCGTAAGTATATAATAACGAGCAGATTCCAAGCTCTTGCGCCTTCTTTGTTATTTCGTATGAGCCATACATTCTTTTATGGACGAGATTCATTCCCCACACGTTTTTCATCATCAGGCCTTTGTCGTAAGGCACAAGTTTGTCGGCATCACCATGAAAAGAGACGATTGGCACGTTGTTGTTCTCCAAGATTGAAAGGTCATAAACCGCGCCCCACATATTAGCCAATCCTTTGATTTTAAATGAGTTGGTATAATTATTTCCAGCACTTTCTATGTTTCCGCAATCGCCGCCACGGTAAGTTGACTTAAGTCTGTCTTCATTTTTCATATATGCGACGGCCAACATTATTATGCTTCCGGCACTCGTTCCGCTCGCGAATATATTTGTTGTGTCAATTCCATATTTTTCATTGTTTTCAACCAAAAACCTGATTGCAGCATGAGCGTCTTGCATCGCACGATACTCACATTTCTCAATATTTCTTGTCGTAAGTTTAGAAAATCCCAATCTGTAATTTATTGATGCACAGACATATCCGAGCGATGCGAAATAACTGCACCACTTCTTATATGCATCCACACCTTTATCGCCGATGTAAAACGCGCCGCCATGCGCAAATACTATCAGAGGACGGCGTTCGAGCGTGTCATTCTTGGGAAGATAGATGTCCATTTTCAAATCCAAATCTCGCATCTCATGCTTCGAGAACACGAATTTACGCAACGCCTTGACATCAACATTTACATCAGGATAAGAATCCCAATAACCCTTCACATTTGCATAAACAAGGTCATTTATCGTATCAACTTCAAAAATCTGATCCTTATATCTTACGGAATCATTTGCCATATTACCGATATGTTTTTTGTAACACAAAGAATAACAATAAAATACAAAAGACAAACTTGGTTTTCATATTGTCAAAATCGATGTTGCAAAATTATCAAATAAATTTCAGACAAATCAAATAAATTCCTATTTTCGCGAAAATTTTTGATATGACTATAAGACACGCTCTCATCATTGCAATTTTAGCATTAGGAATCGAATCATGCCAAAAGCCATCACAACAAGCTGATTATCAAATTGTTCCATTACCAAAACAAATCGAACTGACAAACGGCACAAGTTTTGTCATGAACAAGCAGACCGCGATCACGTATCCGAAGTCGGAGGGCGAACTGCAAAACGAGGCGAATCTCTTGGCGGAATACATCGAAGACATGTTTGGTTTCAGGCCGATTATCAGGGTGAGCGACAACGAGATGCAGAACGCTATCAACTTGAAAATCAACAAATCACAATTTGACAGAGAAAACGCATACAAGATTCTTGTCGGACAAAACAACATAAACATCATCGGCACTGACGCGGCGAGTGTGTTTTACGGGATACAGACTTTAAGGAAAAGCGTCGGCGCCGTGGAAGAAGGCAAGACCGTTGAGTTCCCGGCATGTAAGATTTACGACTATCCGCGTTTTGGCTACCGCGGGATGCACCTTGACGTGAGCCGTCACTTCTTCCCTATCGAGAATGTGAAGACATACATCGACATCATGGCGATGCACAATATCAACAAGTTCCACCTTCACATCACCGACGACCAAGGTTGGCGCATGGAAATCAAGAAATATCCCGAGCTGACGGAAGTCGGCGCATGGCGTTCTGGCACAATCATCGGAAAGACAATGGCTTACGATGGCATACGTCACGGCGGGTTCTACACACAGGACGAGCTCCGTGACCTCGTGAGATACGCCGCCGACCGCCACATCACCATCATTCCTGAGATCGACCTCCCAGGCCACATGCTCGGCGCACTCGCCACCTACCCGGAACTCGGCTGCACCGGCGGCCCGTATGAGGTCTGGCGGCAATGGGGCGTCGCCGAAGACGTAATCTGCGCCGGAAACGAAGACGCGATGATGTTTCTGGAAGATGTTCTTGAAGAGGTGATGGACGTGTTCCCAAGCGAATACATACATATCGGCGGCGATGAATGCCCGCGCGTAAGATGGGAGAAATGCCCGAAATGTCAGAAGAAAATCAAAGAGTTAGGCATCAAAAGAGACAAAAAACACACCACTGAGGATTATCTTCAGAGCTATGTGATGTCGAGAATGGAGAAATTCATCGAGAGTCACGGACGCCATATCATCGGCTGGGACGAGATGCTTGAAGGCGAGCTGGCGCCGAACGCGACGGTGATGAGCTGGCGCGGCAGCGAAGGCGGTTACAAAGCGGCCAAACTGCATCATAACGTAATCATGACACCAAACGACTACATGTATTTCGACTATTACCAGTCGTTGGATTCCGACAACGAGCCGCTGACGATAGGCGGATACGTCCCCGTCGAGAAAGTTTACGGCTTCGAGCCAATACCTGAAGGCCTTGAAAATGACGAAGAGAAATACATCCTCGGAGCACAAGCCAACCTCTGGACCGAATACATCGGCGACTTTAACACCTTGACTTACATGATGTCACCGAGAATCGGAGCACTTGCCGAGGTCCAATGGTGCGACCCTAAACAAAAAGATTACAACGACTTTGTGAAACGCGAATACCGTCTCTCAAAACTTTACGATTTTTATAATTGGAATTACGCCACGCACATTTTCGATATTAATATCGAAATCACCCCGAATGTCGAAGATGGTTGTCTCAAAATAAACATGTCGAAGATGGTTGACGGCGAAATCAGATATTCAACAAACGGAGAAAACCCGGCGGTAAAAGGCGTTTTATATGATGAACCATTGAAAATCAATACAAATTGCGATTTCAAGGCGGTTGTGATTCGTCCCGACGGCACGACAGGCAAGATGTTTGAAACGAGCTTCGACTTAAGCAAGGCTTCGATGAGACCGATAACGTTGAAAAACCAGCCAGACAAGAACTACACTTTCGACGGCGCCAACGTGCTGATTGACGGCTTGAAAGGCACTTCAAACTACAGAAGCGGCAGATGGCTCGGATTCTTCGGAGAGGACATCGACGCCACGATTGACCTGAAGGAAGAGACGGAGATCAACAAGGTCAAATTCAACAACAACATCAACATGAGCGACTGGATTTTCAACGCGAAGTCGGTCAAGGTGTCGGTTTCCAACGACGGGAAGAGTTTCAGCGAAGTTTTCCGAAAGGATTTCGAGATGCTTCCGAAAGATTTCGAGCAGCCGATTTATCCCGTCGAGGTTGAGTTTCCTGCGACGAAAACGCGTTATGTTGAAGTCATCATAGAGCCGTTTGATTGTCCGGAAGGTCATTCTGGCTACGGTTATCCGGCCTGGGTTTTCGTTGACGAGATCGGGGTTTATTGATTTGTCATCGGTCACAAGTGCATTTTGAACGAACATTCAGTACTTTCATCAATTTTTTCGTATTGGCAGATAGGGGCTGTGTCATAATCCTTTGAAAGGAAGGAAGACATTGCACTGTCTATATAAAGTGTGGAAATGTCAAAAAAAATACAACATTTCCGCACTTTATCTCGGTTTTTTTGTATTTTGCACAAAATTTAAACATGAGGGGACTTCTATTTTTACTCTTTTCGCGCCGCCATCCTGAATTTAACGAAGTCCGTTGAACTAAATCCAAAATGGAAACGACGCTGCAAAGTTACACATTATATTTTCATTTCCGACATTTTCACGATATTTTTACGCGCCAATGGATTGACATTGAAAAATTTCAACACCACCACCTTAACAATCAATCATCCCGCAGATTTTTTGTGTTGGAACGATGGTCTTTCAGAATATTACTCATTACCCCGTCATTTTTCTGCACTCAATCAATACCCGTATTTGTCCTTCCACTTCGCCTTCAGCGAACGGCGCAGCTCAAACTCCTTCGGGTTTTCCTGCGGGGAGTAAAGCCGTGTGCCGGAAATCTCGTCCGGCAGAAACTCCTGCTCAACGAAATTGCCGGGGTAATCATGTGCGTATTTGTAGCCGTCGCTGTAACCGATGTCCTTCATCAGTTTCGTCGGTGCGTTGCGCAGATGCATCGGCACGCTGAGGTTTCCGGTCTTGTGCACCAAAGCCTGCGCCGAGTCAATCGCCACGACAGCAGCGTTGCTCTTGGCCGAAGATGCAAGGTAAGTCGCTGTCTGTGAAAGTATTATGCGACTCTCAGGCCAACCGATCTTACTCACAGCGTCGAAGCAGGCGTTGGCGAGCAGAAGCGCGTTCGGGTTGGCGTTTCCGATGTCTTCCGATGAAAGTATCAACATACGCCGCGCGATGAAAAGCGGGTCCTCCCCTGCCTCAAACATTCGTGCGAGGTAATAAACCGCCGCGTTCGGGTCGCTGCCACGGATCGACTTGATGAAAGCGGAGATGATGTCGTAGTGCATCTCCCCCATCCTGTCGTATTTCAACAGATTGCTCTGAATGTATTTCATCGTCACCTCGTTATCGACAACGAGCCTTTCCGCGTCCTGGTTTTCATCGTCCAACATACTGATAACCAAGTCGATGGCATTCAGAAGTTTACGTGCATCGCCACCGCTGATCTGCATCAACGCCTCGTCCTCCTCAATGACAATCTCTTTTTTATAGTCATCTTTCAATGTCTCGACCGCATTGACAATCAGTTGTTTAAGGTCATCTTTCTCAAGACTTTTCAGGATATAGACCTGACAGCGTGAAAGCAAAGGCGAGATCACCTCAAAACTCGGATTCTCCGTCGTCGCGCCGATGAGTGTGACGAGGCCTTTTTCTACCGCGCCGAGCAGAGAGTCTTGCTGCGCCTTCGAGAAACGATGTATTTCATCGATGAAAAGAATCGGTGCCTCGGGTGCCATCCGCGCACGGTCGTATATCTCGCGCACGTCTTTCACGCCGCTGCTCACCGCGCTCAACACGAAAAACTGCCGTTTCACCTGCTTCGAGATGATATATGCCAAAGTAGTTTTCCCGACGCCCGGAGGTCCCCAGAAAATCATCGACGGGATGTGACCGCTCTCGATGGCGCGGCGCAACACCGCATTTTCGCCAATCAGATGTTTTTGACCGATATATTGGTCAAGCGATGTCGGACGGAGCCGTTCCGCCAAAGGCTTTGTGTTCTTCATGATACATTATCTCTTAAATCTGTCTCCGCTTTCTTCAATCACGGCTTTTTTCCATGAATCCGGATAGCCGGGCTGCTGCGGACGAGCCGGATAACCCCACGGATTGCGTTTGAACTCACCGTTTTCTTCTTGTTTCACATTGCTATCCAAATATTTGACTAACAAATAGTTGTCAAGCTCCTTCCATCGTGCCACGGTGTTTGCGCCGGCTTTCGACGAAAAGTCCGTCAGCAGAGCGACAGTTTCATCAGTCTTATTGTTTTTCAGAAGCTCTAATGCTTGATTATCAATAGTTTTAACTTGATTTTGATACGAATTTTCAAGCTCGTTCTGCACCTTTTGAATATCGCCAATCACGCGGTTGTAGAACAGATATTTGAAATGAGCGAGACGGTTGAAAACCCAGAAAGCGGCGTTGTCGGAATATGTCAGCATGTCGCCATTACCTTGACGGAATTCAATCGGCACTTCAGCGATGGAGCAATAGAACGGCGTGTAAACCGTTGAGTTTGTGTCATCTACGCCGAACCAGATGATGCCGCCGATCTGATTCGGAAGCCAGTTCCTTGTCTGTGCGATGAACGAGAAACCTGTTTGCAGGGCGACGGTGCTTCTCTCGTTGAAATATTTTTCGCCGTCGTATTCCCAATAAAGCGGGTTCATGCGGTAAGGCGAGCCGCACGCGCCGGCGCCGACACCCTGCGATTTGTCAAGCTCGGTCCCCTGATAATAATTACGCATGAAACCCATCATGTCGCTCAAGGAAATCTTACGGTTCGGCTTGACATACAACGGCATACGTCCGTGTTCAAGGTCCTTCCCTGTCACATAATCCCAATATTGGCCCATATCGTCGCACACTTCGTTGAACATCGCCCAGACGCGGAGGTCACAGATTCGGGCGGCGGAGAAATCAACCGGCGCGTATGCTGCACTGAAATCAAAGTCAGAATCCTTGCCGTTGAAATAGCCTTTCTTGCATGCGAAAGTGATGACATCATGTTTATAAATCACTTCAACGTCTTGATTATAAAGTCGTTTCCAGTCTTTATCTGTGATTGATTTCTTGCCGTCTCTTAACGGGAAAGTCTGAATACGAGCCGCATTAGCATGGCCGGAGACGTAGCCATCGGGGATGCGGATTGCGACCCACACGCAGCCTTTCTCCTCGCCTTTCCCGATGATTTCCATGTACCATACTTCATCTTTGTCGGAGATTGAGAACGACTCGCCATCACTTGCGTAGCCGTATTTCTCCACAAGGTCGGCCATGATTTTTATCGCCTCGCGTGCCGATGTGCTGCGTTCGAGTGCCATGAACATCAGGCTGCCGTAGTCGATGAGTCCGTTTTTATCGATGAGTTCTTCACGGCCTCCGAAAGTCGTTTCCCCCATAGCCACTTGATTTTCATTGATATAACCCACGACCTGATAGGTATGAGCGGGCTGCGGCACCTGTCCGCGCGGCTCGGCTGTCCCGCGGTCGTAAATCGTCCTCATGCTTCCTTCCGGCCAATCGGCGGCGGGAGTGAAATACAGCTCGCCATAACGGATATGCGAATCGGCGGCGTAGGTTATGAAATTAGAACCGTCAACGGATGCGCCTTTTGTCACAAGAAAATTCGTGCAGGCGAAAGAATCGAGACCTGCAAAAAGCAATAATGTCGTGAGAAACCTCGTTAGTTTATTCATATTCAAAGATTTAAAGATTCAAAGATTTAAAGATTCAAAGATTCAATTATTCAAAGATTTTTTTGTGTAATTTCAGAATACACCTTATCATATATGGATTCTGCGTCGAGGCCGAAGTGGTGCATCAGTTCGCCAGCTTTCCCCGACTCGCCAAAACGGTCATTGACGCCGATTCTGACAATTTTTGTCGGCATTTTTTCAGAGAGAAACTCCGCCACCGCACCGCCAAGTCCACCTATAACTTGATGTTCCTCAACGGTATATATCGTTTTGAAACGCTGCGCGACATCAAGCAGAAGCTCCTCGTCGAGCGGCTTTATCGTATGGATGTTGATGACCGTGGCATGAAGTCCGTTTTCTTCGAGTTTGTCAGCGGCTTTCAACGACTCCCACACTTCATGTCCTGTCGCGATGATACAGACATTTTCGCCGTCCTTCATTATCTGGCCTTTCCCTATCGTAAACTCTTGATTTTCAGATGTAAAGTCGGCCACTGGTTCACGACCGAAGCGAATATAGACGGGACCGTCGAGTTCGAGAATCGCCTTTTCAGTTGCGATGCGTGCCTGTGTCGCGTCGCATGGCGAGATGACTGTCATTCTCGGAAGCACGCGCATCGTGGCGATGTCTTCAAGTGCCTGATGCGTTGCGCCGTCTGGACCGACAGAGACACCGGCGTGTGCGCCTCCTATTATCGCATGTAAATTATTATAACACAACGAAATGCGAATCTGGTCATTGGCGCGATGTGCCGCAAAGACACCGTAAGTGCTGAAGACAGGAATCTTGCCGGAAAGAGCCAAGCCTGCTGCCGTCGCAACGCAGTTCTGTTCGGCTATCCCCAACGAAATGAAACGTTCCGGGAACGCTTCAGAGAAAATATTCATCCCGACCGACGCTGTGATGTCGGCACCGATGCCGATGACGTTTTCGTTTTTCATCGCCGCATCGCGGACACCCTCGCCGAAACCCGTTTTGGTCGGTTTGTCACCTTTATTAATATACGTCATAATTTTCTATTTAGTCCATTCAACAGCCTGTTCTTTCGTCGGCACTTTCCCGTGCCATTTGTTGTCATTCTCAATTTCAGGAACGCCCTTTCCCATAATCGTATGAGCGATGATTATTGACGGTTTTCCTTTGCAATTCTCCGCTTTGACCAAGGCATCTTTTATCTCAGAATGATTATGTCCGTCAATCTCAATGACATTCCATCCAAAAGCGTGCCATTTGTCGGCAAGCGGTTCGAGTGCCATCACGTCTTCGGTGTTTCCGTCAATCTGAAGGCGGTTTCTGTCAAGGATTGCACAAACGTTGTCAAGCCTGTGATGTGCCGCCGCCATTGCCGCTTCATAGACGCTGCCTTCCTGAATCTCGCCATCGCCCATCACGCAATAAACGCGATAATTTTTCTTGTCAAGTTTCGCCGCAAAAGCCATGCCATTGGAGATTGACAGGCCTTGACCGAGCGAACCCGCCGATGTCTCGACACCTGGCAAACGAAAATCGAGACTCGGATGTCCCTGCAATCTGCTTCCGAATTTACGTAGTGTTAACATCTCGTCTTCCGGGAAAAAACCTGCGGCAGCCAAAGTCGCATAGAGAACCGGAGCCGTATGACCAATGGAAAGCACCACCCTGTCACGGTCTTTCCATTTCGGGTTTTTAGCATCATAGCGTAAATGATTGAAATACAACACCGTGAAAATATCCACCAAATCCAAGGAGCCGCCGGTATGCCCGGAGCCAGCTTCTGCCAATGCATTGATTATCAAATCTCTGATATGTTTCGCTTTTTCTTCCAAATTCATATTATCACTTTAATTAAATGCCAACATAATGACATCTTTCACCATGAAAAATCCAATGACGAGTGTATAGACGATTTTCATCAATGTGCCGGTCAGGAAACCGAGAAACGAGCCGAATGCCGAACGCCACGCCAAAGTGTCATCATGACCGGCATTTTTCTCGGCGATGTACGCCCCGACGAAAGGTCCGCCAAGAAGCCCGATAATCCCGAACGGCCCGATGACTATTCCGAGTAACGGAAGAACTATCACGCTGACAATCAAGCCGATAGTACTGCCACGCGCACCGGCTTTTGTTCCGCCGAATTTCTTTGTACCCCAAACCGGCACGACATAATCGAGGACTGTTATCGCTGCGGCAACAAGTCCGGCAACGACAAGAAACTGTGTTGGATAGCTGATTTTGTCGGTCCAATGAAGAATCAACAAAGCCAAATAAGTTACCGGAGTGCCGGGGATGCCGGGCAAAATATCACCTATCAAACCTAAAACAAGCACAATAAATGCTGCAATAATGAGAATAATATCCATATCAAAAAATTTGCACAAAGTTACTAAAAATACTTGACATTTCAGAAAAAATATGTATTTTTGCAACACTTTTTACAGACGAAAATCGTCTGGTATTTTTTTAAATAAAAAACCAAAAACCATGAAAAGAAACCTTTTGGTAATAGGCATTTGCCTATTGTGCCCCCATTGTTTGGCATGGGGGTTAGTCAGCCCGACGGGCAGTCGCAGCTCATCTTTGGGAAACTGTTCGGTAGCACTCCACGATTTCTGGAGTTGCCTCAACAATCCTGCTGGAATGGCGGATTGGAATGATTTGGCAATCGGCATATCGTATGAGAACCGCTTTTCCATGAAGGAATTGTCGTTTATCAATTCTGCTTTTGCGATGCCTGTCAATAAAATCGGTTGCTTTGGCGTGACATTCAGCCGTTTCGGATTCACAGACTATTCTGAAAACAAAATCGGCATCGCCTACGCACGTTGTCTCGGTCCACATCTAAAATTGGGCTTACAGATTGATTATCTTTACTTTAACTTTTCAGATAAATATGAGAAACGACGAGCCGCTACATTTGAATTAGGAGTTCAATCAGACATAAACGACAAACTATGCATTGGCGCATATATCTTTAATCCTATCAATGTAAACATCAACACCACTATAAAGGAGAAGATTCCTATAGTGTTCAGGCTTGGCTTGTCGTATAAAATCACTAACGATTTCTTGGGGACGACAGAGTTGGAATACAACTCCGACAAAAACATGAATTATCGTATTGGATTGGAATACAATGTGTTAAAAGGTTTTTCCATAAGAGCGGGCGTTTATACAAACCCAGCCACCGCGTGTTTTGGCATCGGGTATTCAATCAAATGGTTCGTCATTGACATCAGCGCAAAAATGAACCAACACACAGGTGTCTCATTTCAAAGCAGCTTGATTTTCAGACTATGAAAAAGATTTTTTTGACCTTATTTTTATTCTCTCCATTTGCCGTTTTGTGCCAAAACAACATCACGGAAAGTCTGATTATCAATCAGATAGAACGCATGACCGAAAACAGCGAAGAAGAGACCGACTATACCGAATTGATTGATGCGTATTGGGATTTGTACAATAATAAAATCAACATCAACGATAACGAAGAGTTGTTACAACTAATTGAGTTTCATTTGATTAGTACATACGCAATAGAATGCATCAACGATTACAGAAAGAATTTTGGTGACATTCGCATCTTTGACGAACTAAAGCTGATTGACGGAATTGACGAGCTGACTCTCACCATTTTAGAACCTCTCGTCTGCTTCGGCAAGCCAACAGCTTCCGGCAATAAAAAATTCAAAGACATATTTAAATATGCAAAACATCAAGTTGCATTTGAAATTGATCACAATTTCAACAAAAAAGCTGGTTATCAAGATGTTAGCGATTCCATTCTGTTCGAGAATCCAAACAAAAAATATTTGGGAAGTCCGCAGAGATTGTTCTTCAGATATAATTTTTCATATCGCGACAAAATCGAAGCGGGTTTCGCGCTTGAGAAAGATGCCGGAGAGTATCTTTTCACTCCAAAGATCAATGATTCGATAAAGAAATTATTGGACGGTCATCTTTATTCAACAATTGATTTCTGGTCGTTTCATTTTTTAATTCGCGACATCAAAATATGCAATAAACTAAAAATCAAAGCATTAGCCATTGGCGACTATCAAGTCGGATTCGGGCAGGGCGTTACGATGGGGTCTGGTGTCGCATTCATAAGCAGTGGCGGCTCACTTCTGCGCAAAGCCAAAAACATACGTGCATCGAAATCGGCAAACGAAGCGAGTCACTTGAGAGGCGCGGCGGCGACATTCAGACTGTATGGCTTCGACATTACAGCGTTCTATTCCAACACAAAGGCCGACGCCAACGTCAGTGCCGTTGACAGTCTCGGAACCCCAACGCAGATTACCACCATTCAACAGACAGACCTGCACAGAACATACGGCGAACTCATTGACAGACACGCCATTACGAAAGAACTATTTGGCGGAAACATCAGTTTCAGAACAAGTCATTTTCAGGTCGGCTACACCATACACAAAACAAATCTGAGTTGTGAATTAAGCCCCGAGCCGAGACTATACAACACATTCTATTTTAAAGGCAAATCACTTGTAAATCAAGGCATTGACTTCTATTATATCTTAAAAAAAATCTCATTTTACGGGGAGGCGGCCATAAGCGACAACAAAGCGCCGGCGTTTCTCGTTGCGACAACATTCCAGCCGACCGGTTATGTCGATTTTACAATTTTATATCGGAATTATGACAAGAAATATCAGAATTTTTACAGCAACTCATTTGCGTCAGGAAGCGGGACGCGCAATGAGAAAGGACTGTATCTTTCCGCATCATTTTCCTTTGCGCCAAGGTGGAAACTGACCGCCACCGCCGATTTCCCGCAGTCAGACTGGATTAAAACCACAGCCTATTCTCCAAGCAGAAGTCAATCATACGACATGCAAATCAACCATCAAATAAACAGCAAAGCATTGTTTTTCATAGAGTTAAAGCACAAAGACAAAGAAGTGAACGGCAGCAGCGAAATGACGTATATGCGTAAGTTGCTTCATGAGAGAAAATCAATGCTGAGATTCCACATCACCTACCCCATCGGCGAATCCGTCACTTTGAAAAACAGAGCGGAATGTCATTTCAACAGAACAGATTACAAATCATGCGTAAAATCATATCTGATATATCAAGACATCATATATAATCCGCCGGAAAAGCCAATCAATTTATCTTTCAGATATGCCTTGTTCGACAGCCCAGCGGGAGCGGTTTACGCATACGAGAATGATGTACTTTACTCATTTTCAATTGGTTCGATGTATCATAAAGGAATGAGAATGTACTTGGTCGCAAAATATAAGTTCTCAAAAATCGCTTCATTAAACGCTAAAATCGGATGCACAATTTACAGTGACATTGACGAAATAAGCAGCGGCTTAGAAAAAATTGAAGGTAATGTGAAAACCGACGGCAAATTGCAAGTGATTCTGAAACTTTAATGAAGTTTCTCGCGTTTAATCAGATACGCCGTAAGCACTTGGTCGTACAATTTATTGATGTCGGCTTCGACGTAATCAATCTGATATTGATAGCAGTGGCGCAGCAGATCGTCTTTCCGCTGTCTCATGATTGCCTCATATTTTTCCTTGACATCCAATGGCTTAAGTTTCACGACATCGCCTGATTCAAGGTCAACGAAACGATACGGTCGATTGTCGTATTCAAGTTTCTGTTCAAGAAGTCCGTCATGAACATGGAAAAGTACAACTTCATGCTTGTTGTAGCGAAGATGTTCAAGCGCGGCGAACAGCTCATCATACGAGTCAAGATTTTGGATCATATCGCTGAAAATAATCACCAACGAGCGTTGATGCGTCATCTCGGCGATTTTGTGGAGACATGATATTGCGTCGGTGGATTTCTTTTCCGTTTTGTTATATGGCAGAAGAAGTTTCTCCAACTCACTGTATATCAAGTTGATATGCACGGGTGAAAGTTTCGCATCGACATGAAAGTCAATGTCTTTGTCGAACAGGTCAAGACCCACGGCATCACGTTGCATGCGCATCAATTCAATAAGAGCAGCTGCGCTGTAAACGGAAAACCACAGTTTATTTGGATGCTGATAATCAAGGCTTTGCCTTACAGGAAAGAACATGCTCGAGCTTGCGTCAATCACAAGCTGGCAGCGGAGGTTGGTCTCCTCTTCGTAGCGTTTGACGAACAGTTTCTCGGTTCTTCCATACAGTTTCCAGTCGATGTTTCTGATCGGCTCACCAGTATTATAGAGTCGATGTTCGGCAAACTCGACAGAAAAGCCATGAAAAGGACTCTTGTGCAGGCCGGTGATGAAGCCTTCGACAATCTGTTTGGCGAGAAACTCGAGATTCCCCAAATCAACTATGTTATTCCTTTGAATTGGCAAAACAAATCGTGTTAAACAAAAAGATAAAGGTTAAAGAACATCAGCTCTTTAACCCTCAACTTTTATCAATTATAAATTAGATAATCTTTTTCAGTTTGTCTTCAAACACCGACTTTGCTGCGCCGCCGACGTTTTTATCAACCACCTGACCGCCCTTGAAATACAAGACTGTAGGGACGTTTCTGATTCCGAATTTAGCTGCAAGACCTGGGCAGTCATCGACATCAGCCTTGAAAACCAATGCCTTACCAGCATATTCTTCACTCAATTGTTCCATATAAGGTGCAATCATTTTGCAAGGTCCACACCATGTTGCGCCGAAATCAACCATAACCGGAAGTTCTGCCTTGAGAACATCCTGCTCAAATGTTTCTTCTGAAATCTGTTTAGCCATAACTATTTATTATTTAAAGTTTGTATTTTCAAGTTGCAAAAATAATCATTTCAGCAAATCATAGCTCACCAAATCGGCGTAATCGCTATTTTTTTTCTTGAGGTCGTCAATTTTATTGAAAACAGCCTCAATATCAATCTTGTTTTTCTCCGGATGAAGCGAACACGTCATCTCGTGTTCATTATCAACAAGTAAAACAGAGAATTGCTGTTCGCCTTTATTTGACGTAATGACATCAACCATATCCTTAACGTTTTTACTGTCAAGATTGTTCACTTTGAAGGTTAACTTCGCCTCACGCTTGGTTTTCGGCAAAACGTTCTCAAGAAGGTCAACATCAATGATTTTCAACTCATTAGGCCGCTTCCCTTCCTCCGGTAAATTTCTGTTGTAGAAAGGTTCCTGAACGACACCGGTGATAAACAACGGAGTCCCGACCACGAACATGTAGTTGAACTTCATGTAATCTTTTGAAAACAGCGGGAAGTCGTAGCTTCCGCTCATGTCTTCTATTGTGTATTTCCCGAATTTATTCCCGCTCGACTTCGCAGTCATCTCAGTGCTTGAAGTCACTATTCCGGCAAAATGCACCGTTGCGCCTTTCTTGGTTTGGATGATTTCCTGAATATTTTCAAGGTTGACATCAACGAAGAAATCGAGTGTATGTCTGTATGTTTCAAGCGGATGCGAGCTGAGATAGAACCCGATGACATCCTTCTCTTCGTCAAGCATCTTTATGTTCGACCAGCGTTCGCAGACAGGAATATCGAGTTGGAACATGCTTTCACCTTGAGCTTCCAGTTCGCCGAAGAGGTCGATTTGCGCGTTGTTCTTCCGTTCGTTGCTCGCATTGACCATACGTATTGATTTCTCGATGAATGTAGCCTTCTCGCCTGGCGCGACATAGAAATAAGCGGCTCGGTGAAGCTCGGTGAAATCGCTGAAGGCACCAGCTTTGGCCAACGACTCCAGCACTTTTCGGTTAAGGTTCTTCGCCCCCACCCTCGCCATGAAATCAGCGAAACTTGTATATCGTCCGTTCAATTCACGCTCCTCACTTATGACATTAGCAGCCTCTCCAACGCCTTTTATCCCGCCGAATCCGTAATAAATATTTCCATTGGTGTCAACAGTGAACTTATAATCAGACTTATTGACATTTGGTGGCAAAACGTTGATTTTCATCCTCTTGCATTCATCCATCATAAACACCACCTCCTTTGAGTCGTTGATGCTGCTGTTTAAGACGGCAGCCATGAACTCGGCCGGATAATGTGCTTTCAGGTACGCTGTCTGATATGCGACCCAAGAATAGCATGTGGCGTGAGATTTGTTGAACGCATACGAGGCGAATTTCTCCCAGTCGGCCCATATCTTCTCCAAGATCTTGGCATCATGTCCAAGTTCCTGACCTTGTTTCATGAACTTGTCCTTGAGCTCCATCATCTTGGCTATCTGCTTCTTACCCATTGCTTTACGCAAAGTGTCAGATTCGCCGCGGGTGAAATTCGCAAGCTGTCGCGACAGAAGCATCACCTGTTCCTGATACACCGTGACGCCATACGTGTCTTTCAGGTATTTTTCCATTTCCGGAAAATCGTACTCGATAGGCTCCTTGCCTTGTTTACGCGCAATGAACGTCGGTATGTAGTCCATCGGGCCAGGGCGATACAGCGCGTTCATTGCTATAAGGTCTTCAAAGACAGTGGGTTGCAATTCCCGCAGATATTTCTGCATACCAGGCGACTCAAACTGGAACGTGCCGATTGTGTTGCCAGAACTGTAAAGTTTATAAGTCTCAGGGTCATCAATCGGGATGTTATCAATATCCAACTCGATGCCTCGTGTCTTCTTGATATTTGCAAGAGCGTCCTTAATCTGTGTCAGGGTTTTCAGTCCGAGGAAGTCCATCTTGATAAGACCGACGCTTTCGACCACATGTCCATCATATTGAGTAACAAGCACATCCTCATTAGTATCTTTGTCTTTGATGGTACATACCGGAGCAAATTTTGTAAGGTCGTCGGCCCCAATGATAACGCCGCATGCGTGAATGCCAATCTGTCGGTTTGTGTCTTCAAGTTCTTTGGCGTACGTAAGCATCGAAGAGATATTGTCGTCTTCGCCTTCGACGAGTGCCCTCAGTTCAGGAATGTATTTATAGCAGTTCTTAAGGTTCACCTTTGGTGCCTTCCCGTTTTCGTCTTTTACATTGTCGGGGAAAGCCTTATCTGGGATGAAGCTTTTTATCTCGGCGACAGTCTGCAACGGGATCTTCTGGACGCGGCTCACATCCTGGATGGCCGACTTTGTCGCCATCGTGCCGTAAGTGATGATATGAGCAACTTTCTCCTTGCCGTACTTATGTGTAATCCAGTCAAGGACCTTGCCACGTCCGTCGTCATCGAAGTCAACATCGATATCAGGCAGTGAGATTCGGTCGGGGTTAAGGAAACGTTCAAACAGCAGGTCGTATTTCAGCGGGTCAACATCGGTGATTTTCAAGCAGTAAGCCACCACGGAGCCTGCCGCCGAGCCACGGCCCGGGCCGACGCTCACGCCGAGTTCCTCGCGTGCTCCGCGAATGTAATCTTGAACTATCAAGAAGTAACCAGGGAAACCCATTGTCTTCATTATATGTAATTCAAAGACAATGCGTTCATGCTGTTCTTCGGTCAGATTTTCGCCATAGCGCATCTTCGCGCCTTCCCACGCGAGCTTCGCCAAATAGTCGGCTTCCAGCTTGATTCTGTACAATTTATCGTATCCGCCGAGTTTCTTTATTTTCTTCTCGGCCTCATCCTGACTCATGACCACCTCGCCATGCTCGTTGCGTGTGAACTCATTGAACAGGTCTTCTTCTGTATATTTCTGACGATATTCCTCAACAGTCCCAAACTCCTCTGGAATATCAAACGCCGGCATAATCGGGTCAGAATCAAGACTATACGACTCAACTTTATCGGCTATTTCCATGGTATTCGCCAACGCTTCAGGGACATCGCTGAAAATATTCCACATCTCTTCCGGCGACTTCAGCCATTCCTGCTTTGTGTAGTGCATACGCGACGGGTCGTCAACGTCCTTGCCCGTGCTGAGGCAGATAAGCCTGTCGTGCGCCTCACCGTGTTCTTCCTCAACGAAATGCGCGTCATTGGTGGCAATGACCTTGGTGTTGGTCTTCTTCGCAAGCTCGAGAATCACCTTGTTCACCTCAACCTGACGTTCATAAACATCTCTGTCGCCTCCCGGTTTGTCTGTCTTATGTCGTTGAATCTCAAGATAATAATCTTCTCCAAAAACACTCTTGAACCATAATATCGTCTCTTCGGCGCCTTTGACGTCGCCATTCATTATCTTCTGAGGCACCTCACCGCCGAGGCAGGCTGAGCTGCAAATCAGGCCTTCATGATATTTCTCGATGAGCGAGTGGTCGATACGCGGGTTATAATAAAAACCATCGGTATATGCTATTGATGCGAGTTTGCAGAGATTCTTGTAGCCGGTCTTGTTCTTTGCCAACAAGATAAGATGCCAGCCGCGGTCCTGACGCCCGTCGCGTTTTGCGATGTCAACGGGAGCGCAATAAGCCTCTGTCCCGAATATGGGCTTGAAAAACTGACATTTCAGTTTCTCAATCTCAGCAGTGGCGTCATTCATCTCCTCCTCGGTTGCATCCGCCTTTTTTAAAATGGCTTCCTTTTCTTTTATCTTATCTTTTATCTTCCCGTTCACCTTGCCGGAATAATCGGCCAACTCTTTGATACCGAACATATTACCATGATCAGTGAGAGCCATCGCATACATCCCGCAACGCTTGCATTTGTCAACGAGGTCAGATACTTTCGACATCCCGTCGAGGATGGAAAAATGCGAGTGGACATGAAGATGCGTGAAGTTGATTTTTTCAGGCGTAACGACTTTTTTCGCAACTTGTTGTTGTTCAACGGTTTCAGTCGCTGATGTTTCATCAGAATTGGAAACCACTTTAATATTGGCAGATTTGATTGTTTCTGGATTAGCATTTTTGAAATTCACGAAGAACTCCTCGCTTTCGGGAATGTCGTCATGATTCAGTTCGCCGATTCTTACAAGTTCAAGGAAGACACGTGCTGTGGC
>X431_Quagga__coassemble_100_pt1 | contig 17839 bp, 10 predicted proteins | sample X431_Quagga__metabat2_low_PE_006 | metagenome-assembled genome bin X431_Quagga
AAGCCGTTGGCGTTGACTGTGCAGAAATAGACACCGCTTTCGAGGTCGATGTTGAGTGTGTTCTCGCCGACTGTGAGGCTTCTGTTAAATGTCTTCACTGTCTGACCTGCGAGGTTGGTGAATGTGATTGTTGCTTCTGTGTCCGCTGATGAGCTGACAACGACGTGGTCTGTTGCAGGGTTAGGATAGATGTTGTAAACAGCTTCCATTTGTTCGCTGACGCCAGGATTATACGCAACCGCCAATCTGATTGCCCAGATTAAATTGTCTGAATTTTGTACCTGGTCATCATCAAGTTTCAAGCCCAGAAGGTCATCGGCTGAATAGCCGAACCAAGCATAGCCGTTAACCACGTTTGGGCATCCGAATGTCGGATAGACCTCATCTGACATGTGTTCGAATTCTGTTGAGAGGCTGACTTCTGTGTTAGGATCATTCCACACGCCATCGATACGCTGATGATAGAATGCACTTCTGTACCAGAAATCATCAATGTAACGAGCGTCAGAAAGCTGGCTGTACATGATAGTCACGACATCATCGCTGACTGCGATAGCAGGAGTTGTGGCAACGCCGTATGATCTGTACCAGTGGCCAGACACATTTCCGCTGTACTCACTCCAGTCGGCTGGTGAACCCGGATTTGCCTCCGAGCACCATCCGAAGATGTTGAGGTTAGGGTTGATGTTAACTTCACCATCATCACCCCATGAGAGAGCGATGAGACGGTCGTAGAGAAGTGTGCTGCTGATGCCGTTTTCACCATTGTTTGCCCACTCCGGGTGGTTGGCGTCGATAGCCGCACGTCCGAATGGAAGGATGCAGTTCGTCCCTTCGTCATTCACATAGTTGGAGTTCCAATAGACGATACCTGTGGTATAGAATGACCAAAGTGAAATGTAACCCTGCTGGTCATCTGCCGGTGCCCATGTGATGAGACCGAATGCCGCGTGGACCGTACCATCGTTGTCAATAGCTATTGAGTGTGAATTGTCCGAAAAATGGATTGTGTCCGTCAAGGCTGAGATGACAGGTGTGCCTGATGCCCAGTTCTCATCATCGTCATAGTCGGGATATGGGAATGCTGCGATGACGTTCTTCTCCCATGTCAAGCCGGCGTCGTGTGAGATGATGTAGAAAACATCATACTGCATTGAGCTGAACATGATGGCGACTGTGTTGCCGTTGGTTGCCATGACATAGTCGTCAGCACCGATCTTGTTGTGGTATTCTTCCTCAAGGTTGGCGACGTATTCGTTCTCGGTCCATGTGAGACCACCGTCTGTTGACCTGTAGTATTTGATATAGTTCAGTTTTGTGTTGCTTGCATCCTGATCGCCGGCGATGAGGTGGAGTGTCCCGTCTTCTGTTGCGGCGATTCTCGGCCATGTGTATGATGTCGCCATGCCAAGGTCTGTCCATGCGCCTGTGCCTTTGACGTCTCTCTTGTAAACGTGTGTCCCGTCGCAGTGTGATGCGAGGTATTCGCTGTTGCCGTATGCGCAGATTGAAGGCCAGCCTGACTTGATTGGCTCAACGCGTTCTGTCGGCTCGTCGCCGAATGACGTGCCATCGAAATAGTTGTACCCTGCACCACGTGTCGTGTATGCGTCATCTGACGCCCATGTTGATACGATGGCTGCCGAACCGTCTTCCCATGCAGCGATACGGTTGCCGATTGCTGAGTTTGACTGGAGGTCATACCTCGTTGTCATTGTTGTTGCTTCAATCCAATCACCGAAAGCTCTCGTCTGTGTTGCACGTGGGAGAACTCTCACTGGTGAGAAGTCCATTGTTGACACCTCGTTGCCGCGGACATCCTGTCTGACAGCGACTTTAACCGGTTGTTTCTTCGCATCTGCTTTAGGCAGTAATTCTGACCTTGTCTGTGCGAATGCTGTCGCGCCTAATAAAAGGCCCACTGAAAGTAAAAATACTTTTTTCATGATAATTTAATTTAGGTTAACCAATAGTTTTAACTGTAAATTTAATCTAAAAATTTGCGCAAAGATAGTGTTTTTTTTTCAATCAACTGTTTTTTTTTTATTTTTTTCAGATATGATGAAACATAAAAAGCTAAGGTTTAAGGTCTAACTCTCGTCAAACCTTAAACCTTACTCTTTGTCAATTCTTATGATTTCCGCTTACTTGACAACAACTTTAACTGTTCTGTTGAAGCCGTTGGCGTTGACTGTGCAGAAATAGACACCGCTTTCGAGGTCGATGTTGACTGTATTGTCACCAATCACAAGGCTTCTGTTGAGAGTCTTCACTGTCTGACCAGCGAGGTTGGTGAATGTGATTGTTGCATCTGTGTCCATTCCAGAGCTGACAACGACGTAGTCTGTTGCAGGGTTAGGATAGATGTTGTAAACGACATCGGCCTGCTCTTCAACTGATGTAATGGCAGGAATCCTGATGGCATAGATGTAGTTCTCTGTGTAGATACCAGTCTGGTTGCCGTCTGTAGCTGTTGACCAGCCCGGCATGTCATCAGCTGAATAGCCGAAGTAGTAGTAGCCATTGACAGCATTTGCAAGACCGAATGTCGGATAGACCTCGTCAGCCATGTGTTCGAATTCGAGTGAGAGGCATGACTCTGTGTTCGGCTCTCTCCATTCACCGTTGATGCGGTCGTTGACCCATCCGCTTCTGTAGTAAATGTCTCCAGCCTTACGAGCGTCTGAAAGGAAGCTGAACATGATGGTGACATTGTCGATGGCGTCAACGGCGACTGCCGGTGAATTTGCCAGACCGATTGCATTGTAGTTCTCGTATGTTTCAACTGCGAAATCTTCGTGGTTTGCAGGCGAGCCAGGTGTGACTTCTGATGGCCATCCGAAGATTGTGAAGTTAGGATCGAAGGTGATTTCGCCTGTTGTCTCATAGTCCTTGCCCCATGCCAAGCAGAGCATACGGTCGTAGTTCATCATGCTGCTGACACCGTTTGTGCCGTTGAGTGCCCATAACGGGTGCTCGGCATCGGCTGAATATTCGCCGAACGGAGGAATCTCGTTGCCACCCTGTTCGTTGACGAAGTTTGAGTTCCAGTAAATGATACCGACTGTGTATGGCCAGTATGTATAGTAGCCTGCGCCTGACGCCGGAGCTGGTGTCCAACGGCCGAGACCCCATGCGCAGTGGACTGTACCGTCGTTGCCGATTGCGATTGAACCTGAGTTGTCAGCCCAGTAGATTGAGTCTGTCTCTTCTGTGATTTCTGTCTGGTTCCAGTCGAACACGCCGTAAGGCCATGCTGCGATGACTTTCTTCTCCCATGTCTCGCCGCCGTCTTCAGAGATGACATAGAACACGTCGTATGTCATTGATGTGAACATGACAGCGATGGTGTTGCCGTTTGTCGCGAATACGTAGTCGTCAGCGCCGATGAGGTGGTTGTATTCGGCATCGAGTGCTGTGAAGAACGGGTCTTCTGTCCATGTGGCACCGCCGTCTGTTGACTTGTACAAACGAACGTAGTTGTTTGTTGTGACCTGTGTGTCCTGGTCAGCGCAGATGACGAAGATTGTGCCGTTTTCTGTTGTGGCTATTCTCGGCCATGTGTAGGTCGGGATGTTTGAAAGCTGTGTCCATGCGCCTGTGCCTTTTGTCGCTCTGTACCAGATGTTGATGCCGTCTGCGTGTGATGCGAGGAGCTCGCCGTTGCCGTATGCGCAGATTGACGGCCAGCCTGATCTCATGGTCTCTACGCGTGCTGTCGGTTCATCGCCGAACTGGAAGTCTGAACCTGCGTAGTTGTAACCTGTACCACGTGACGCGAATGACGGGCTGTCGTCCAATGACCATGTTGCTGTGTAAGCCACTGATCCGTCGGCCCATGCCGCGATTCTGTTACCGATTGCTGCGTTCGACTGGTTGTCATATTGTGTCGTCATAATTCCGGCTTCTTCCCATGTGAAGTCCTTTGATGTTGACATCTTTGTGACAACTGCTTTTGTGATTGGTGTTGCAGGAGCGAAGTTCATAGCCGGAGCCATGATGTCTGCTCTTGACTGCACTGAAGTGAGAACGCTCTGGTTCATCGCATCATTCTTAGGCATTGCCTGACGAACCGGTTTCGGTCTCTGTGCGAATGCTGTTGCGCCTAACAAAAGGCCCAATGAAAGTAAAAATACTTTTTTCATGATAATTTAATTTAGGTTAACTAATAATTTTAATTAAAAAAATTTCAAATCAAATTTTGCGCAAAGATAATATTTTTTCTTTTATCAAGCATTTTTATTATTTTTTTTCGTCTTTTCTGACTTTTTCACCTTTGTCAAAAAAAAATCCATACATATCAAAAGTTTATGTACTTTTAGGGTCTGAAAAAATTCTGCTTAAAAATGAGAAAATACATTGTTACTCTTATTGTTGCGTTTCTCTGGTTGACATCATGCGACCGGAACGCCGTCAATGTCGGCCCCACTGACGAGCCGGCTGCATTCGTAAACACTTTCATCGGCACCGGCGGCCACGGCCACACCTACCCCGGCGCCACCGCGCCTTTCGGCATGATACAGCTCAGCCCCGACACGCGCATGGACAGCTGGGACGGCTGCTCGGGATACCACATCTCCGACAGCGTCATCCTCGGCTTCAGCCACACCCACCTCAGCGGGACGGGCTGCAACGACTACGGCGACTTCCGCTTCATGCCCGTCACCGGCGAGAAACGCTTCAACTCGGGCTTCTACGGCGATGCGCAGGGCTACGGCTCGGCATTCCGCCACTGCACGGAGTCGGCCAAGCCGGGTTTCTACGCCGTCACACTCGACACATATAATATTAATGTGGAGCTCGCGGCAGGCACCCGCGCCGCCATGCACCGTTACACCTTCCCGCAAGGAAACGACGCAGCCGTCATCCTCGACATGAAGGAGTCAACGCTCTCGCAGGAGAAGATTTACGAGTCGTGGGTGAAGGTCGAAGGCGAGAACGCCATCAGCGGCTTCCGTCGCAGCGGATACTGGGCCGCCGACCAACACCTTTATTTCTACGCCGAGTTCTCAAAACCGATTAAGGCATTCGGAATGGTCGAAGATGGTGTCGTCAACGAAGGCAAAGACTACGCCAACTGCAAGAATCTGCAGTCGTATTTCGACTTTGAGAACGACGGACAGCCGCTCGTGATGCGCATCGGCATCTCCGCCGTCGATGTGGAGGGCGCAAGGAAAAACCTCGAGTCGGAAATCACAGACTTCAATTTCGACGCGCTCGCGGGACGCACCTACGCCGCATGGAACGCCGAACTCGGCCGCATCGACGTGAGGAGCGTGAACGAGAAAGACAAGACCATCTTCTATTCCGCGCTTTACCACTCGTTCATCGTGCCGAACGTCTATTCCGATGTTGACGGACGTTTCCGCGGCCACGACCTCCAAATTCATCAGGCCGACCGTCCGCGCTACACCGTGTTCTCGCAATGGGACACCTTCCGCACCGAGAACCCGCTGCTCAACATCATCGAGCCGGAACGCGCCGCCGACATCATCAACACCTTTATTAATAACTACGAGACCGGCGGCCTCCTCCCGACATGGGAACTCGCCGGCAACGAGACACACTGCATGATCGGCTACCACGCCATTCCCGTCATCGTTGACGCCTACATGAAAGGCATCGAAGGTATCGACTACGAGAAAGCCCTCGACGCCATGGTGACACGCGCCAACGAGGACTTCTTCGGACTTAAATATTACAAGGAATACGGCTACATCGCCGCCGACAACGAAGGCGAGTCGGTGTCGAAGACTCTCGAATACGCCTACGACGACTGGTGCATCGCTTTCATGGCCGACAAGATGGGCCGACAGGACATCGCCGACACGTTCTACCGCCGCGCACAGTCGTACAAGAACCTCTACGACCCGGAGACGAAGTTTTTCCGCGGCCGCAAGAACGGCGGCTTCGTCACTCCTTTCGACCCGACGCAGGTCAACTTCATGCTCACCGAAGCCAACACATGGCAGTATAACTTCTTCGTCCCGCAGGACGTCAACGGACACATCGACATCATGGGCGGCGAGCGCGAATACGAGAAGATGCTCAACCAGCTCTTCCAGTCGTCATCGAACATGTCGGGACGCGTGCAGGCCGACATCACCGGCATGGTGGGGCAATACGCGCACGGCAACGAGCCGTCACATCACATGGCTTATCTCTACGACTTCCTCGGAAAGCCGACCAAGACACAGCGTCTGATCCATCAGATCATGAACGAGCTTTACACCGACCAGCCCGACGGCCTCTGCGGCAACGAGGACTGCGGACAGATGTCGGCATGGTACGTGATGAGCGCGATGGGCTTCTACCCCGTCACGCCGGGCTGCGGCTATTACGTCATCGGCGTGCCTCATTTCGAGAAGATGACCCTCAATCTTGAAAACGGAAAGAAATTCAATATCATAGCCAATAACATCTCACACGAAAACAGATATATCGAATCCGTGAAACTGAACGGCAAGCCGTTGAACCGCAGCTATCTTTATTATGACGAGGTCGCCAAAGGCGGGAAACTCGTTTTCGAGATGACCAACAAACGCAACTCGCAGTGGGGCATGGCAGAGGAATACCGCCCGACAATGCGCATCGAAAAAGACGACATCGTGACGACACCTATTACTAATGTGGTGGCTTACGTGTTCTACGACAAGCTCAACGTCAGCATCACGCATCCCGACAAGGGCGTGAAGATTTACTACACTTTGGACGGCAGCGAGCCGACGGTGGGCAGCACGCCATACACGGGGCCGTTTGTCCTGGAGGCGACGACCGACGTCAAGGCGATAGCGGTGAAAGACGATGTCGTCTCCACGGTCGCCGTTGGCGCGTTCAAGAAGATCGACGGAGGGCGTCACATCACGATAAAGAATCCTTACAGCAGCCAGTACGAGGCCGGCGGCGACATCGCGCTCATTGACCTGCAGCGCGGCAACGACAACTTCCGTGTGGGCATGTGGCAGGGCTATTCAGGCGTTGACATCATCGCCACCGTCGATATGGAGAAGCCGATGGAGATACACCGTCTCGCCGGCAGCTTCCTCCAAGACCAAGGCTCGTGGATCTTCATGCCGACGCAGGTTGAGTTCTTCGTCTCCAACGACGGGAAGAGCTTCAGGTCAATCGGCGTGGTGAAGAACGAGGTGCCTGTCGATGCTGAAGACGCTGTCATTCAGGAGCTTGAGGTGGTGAAGGACGTGAAGGCGCGTTATGTGAGGATGGTCGCGAAGTCGCTCGGCACCTGCCCTGAGTGGCACGTCGGGGCTGGCGGCGCGGCATGGACGTTCTGCGACGAGTTCATCATCGAGTAGAAAGTTATAAAGTATAAAGTTGAAAGTGGCTGACGCAACACAAGAAGAGTCAGCCACTTTCAACTTTTAACTTTCAACTTTTAACTTTTATTTACATCTCCGTCTCTTCGTAGGCATCGTCACCGCCGCCGTTGTCGTTTCTCTGTTTCTTCTGTCCGTTGTCGTTGATGCGGTAGTTGAAGTTGAGCGTGACGGTGGTCTTGCTCCACGAGCCTTTGCTGTACTGCCAGAAGTTGTCGCCCCACGACTCGCCGCCGTGCGAGCGTGTGCCGAAGAGGTCTCTGACATTAAGTGAGACGGTGGCTTTGTCTTTGAAGACATCACGGGAGGCGGCGAAGTCGATCCAGTAGTTCGCCTCGCGGAAGCCGAGCGGCTCGTCACGCGGGCCCATGAAATGTCCGGTGAACTGGAAGTTGCACACTTTCTTGAAGTTGAACTTGAAGACAAGACGACCCATGATGTTGTACGAGCCGGTGGCGTAATGCCGTCCCTTGTAGTCGCCGACGGTGCACGACTTGAAGAGGTTGATGTTGCCGTTGATGCTCCACCATTTGAAGACGTTGGCCTGACCGGTGATCTCCAGGCCGTAGTCGTCGCTGATGCCGAAGTTATGCGGCATGCTCACCGAGACGAGAGTCAGGCTGTCAACCTCGGTGAAATTGCGGAAGATGTCGGTGCCGTGGCGGTAGTAGCCGGTGAGGTTGAAGTTACCACCCTCCCAGAACTTGAGATAAGAGAACTCGTAGCTGTCGGTATAAACGGGTTTCAGTTCAGGGTTGCCCCTCCTGATGTTACGGTCGTCGTTGAACGAGCTGTAAGGTGCCATCTGCCAGTAGCCGGGTCGGCGTATGCGGCGCGTGTAGCTCAGCTGGAGCTGGTCTTTCTCCGTAACCTTGAAATTGACGTGTCCGCTCGGGAAGATGTTATGGTAACGCTGTTCGTATTTCTGATTCTTGTCAACATAATTGGATGAGATGTATGAGTATTCGTAGCGTGCCCCGACGAGGAACGAGAAGAAGCCGACGGTGGTGCCGTGGCTGCCGTAGAGTGCGGCCACCTGCTTGTTGAAGCGGAAGTCGTGGCAATACGGTTCCAACGGCGTTCCGTTCTCTGTCACCGTGGCGGCGTTGCTCGGGAACTTGTTCTCATATTTCGCTCCGGCCTCGATGGCGTGCTGCCCGAGATGATACGCGAAATCGACAGTGCCCTGAAAGTTCTCGTGGGTCTCTTTCGTGTCGGTGTGTTGCAAGATTGTGGAGTCAGCTATCGGGATGTTGTTCTCCATGTCTTCTCTCGTGAGATACTGGCAATCAGAAATGTCCGACCATTCTTCTTCGGCGTTTTTGAAATAGCGGAACGATGCCTTGAGGTAGTTGTCTTTCGTGTTGAAATACTTGTCGTAGTCGAGGGTGTATTCCATCATCGGGCGTTTGTTGCGCCAGTCCTCGGCGCGTCTTGAAAACGCGTCTCTGTCCTCAAACGGGAAGTTGTCGATGTACGACACGACGGGAGTGTTATGTCCGTCGGCGCGACGAAGCATCGTGGCGAACGAGATGATGTCGTTGTCGGTGATATAATAGTCGAGGCCTGCTCTCACCGTATGTCCTTGGCTGTGGCGTCCGCGTTCGGTGGTCTGTTCGGAGGTCTGTGTGGCGTCGCCGTGGTTCTGCACATTCGGGTCGTAGATGTTGTCGCCGTTGAAATATTCCGTCTTGGTGTAGCCGTCGCTGATGTCATCGCGGTAGTTGAAGTTGTAGCTCGCAAAGATGTTGAACCGTTTGAGGCGGTAGTTGAGGTTCACGCCAACGCCTGCCTGGAACGGGAATGGTGTGGGCAGTTTCTTTCCCCACTCGAACGGCATACCGCCGCGCAGGTCCACGCTGCCGTTGAAGCCCTTGCGTTTGTCTTTCTTCAGCACTATGTTGATGATGCCCGCCGTGCCTTCCGCGTCGTATCTCACCGACGGGTTCGTGACCACCTCGATGCGTTCTATCATGTCCGACTGCAGGCTGCGGAGGGCGTCCTGCGTGCTGACGCCGAGAAGCCCCGACACCTTGCCATCGACGAGGATCTGCACGCCGTCGTCACCGCGGAGGCTCACGTTGCCCTCAACATCAACGGTCACCGACGGGATGTTTTCAAGAACCTCAATGGCGTTGCCGGCTGTGCTTGCCACATCTTTTCCTACATTGAACACACGTTTGTCGAGCGTCATCGTCATGGTGCTCTTCTCCGCCACGACCTCCACCTCGTCGAGAAGCTCACGGTCCTGCTGCATCATGACTTTCCCGAGATTCAGCACGGTGTCGCCATTCTTCACCTTCACATTCAACACCTTCGTGTTGTAGCCCATGAATTGCACCTTCATATAGTACGAGCCGGTGCCAGCCTGGATGACAAACATTCCGTTCATGTCGGTCACCACGCCGCCAACCATTGTCGAGTCGCCGACGTTGAAGAGACTCACCGTCGCGTATTCCAACGCCTCACCGGTGTCTTTGTCAATGACCTTTCCTTTAATATCGATAAGATTGCCCGGAGCAGCAACGCCGGCAAAGACATCCGATGACATGAACGCCATCAGGAGCACAAAAAGAAAAATGTTTTTTTTCATTGAAATAAACTCGTTTTCGGGTTGCAAAATTAAGAAAAAAGAGAGTTCATGCAATAATTTATTGAAAAAGATTTTCCATGTCCCGCAAGCGTGATTTTCCATGATGAAAACCATGGGACAGGCAGTCGTTTCACTATATGTGAAGAGGCGATACGATCGCAATCACACTATGTATCAACAGGATGATTGACGATTTTTTTATTTGTCAAAATATGGCGCGAGCCTTGAAAAAAGGACTATCTTTGCAGCCCGAAAAAATCATGTATAATGAACGCTAAAAATATCATCAATTATCTTGCCACCAAGAAGTTTTGGGTGGAGTTGCTCATCATGACAGTCGGAATGGTTTTCATTGCGATTTGTGTCCACTATTTTCTTGTTCCGAGTCGTCTGATTGTCGGCACGATTTCGGGTTTGTCAATTGTCCTCGCGGAGGTGTCTGAGCAGCTGTTCGGCATCAAGCTCGAGGTCTCGGCTATGATTTTCATCATCAACGCGATACTGTTGGTTCTCGCGTATTTCCTCATCGGGAAGGAGTTCGGCATCAAGACGGTTTACACCGCTCTCATCCTCGGACCGTTCACGGCATTGATGGAGAAATACATCCCTTACCAGAAAGTCATCACCATGTTGTACGGCGAAAGGAGTGCCTACTACGACGCCTCGACTGGCGGCTGGTCGCTGGAGAAGATGCAGGACGGTTTCACCACACTGATGGGTGACCCTTGGTTCGACCTCTGCTGCTTCGTCCTCATCCTCAGCATCACACAGGCTATCCTATTCAAAATCAACGCTTCGACTGGCGGTCTCGACATCCTCGCGAAGATCGTGAACAAATATCTTCACTTCGACATCGGCGCATCGGTGACGGTGGCAGGCACCATCATCTGCTGCACCGCTTTCGCCATCAACCCGTTCAATATCGTGGTCATCGGACTCATCGGCACATGGATCAACGGGCTTGTGGTTGACTATTTCACGGCGGGTCTGAACAACAAGAAGCGTGTGTGCATCATCTCGGCGGAATACCGTCATCTTCAGGAATATATCGTCAAGGAGCTTCACCGCGGCGTAACGATGTACGAGGTCATCGGCGGCTACAGCAACGAGAAGAAGATTGAGATTGAGGCGCTCCTCACCAAAGATGAGTTCTCACAGCTGATGAACCACATCAACGAGAGCAACATCAACGCCTTCATAACAGCCGGAAACGTCAGTGAGGTTTACGGTCTCTGGTCGAGCAATAAGAAACACGTGAAGCAGGAGAGAGCCAAGCTTTAATTTGAGTGTGGAGTTATAAGAGTTGAGAGTGGAGTCGATTTTCACAACACTCCACTCTCAACACTCCACTCTCAACACTCCACTCTTTTAACTCTCCTCTTTTAACTTTTAACTAAAAAAGCGTTCCCTGGTCTCCGCCTTTGAACCTCCCCAGATGTTTGTACGCCAGGTCGGTGACGACGCGTCCGCGTGGTGTCCGCATGAGGTAACCTTCCTGGATGAGGAACGGCTCGCACACTTCTTCTATGGTGCCGGCCTCCTCCCCCACCGCCGTGGCGATGGTGTTCACGCCGACAGGCCCGCCCTTGAATTTGTCGATGATAGTCAGCAGGATGCGGTTGTCCATGTCGTCGAGTCCGTGTTGGTCAACGTTGAGGGCTTTCAGTCCGATTCGCGCCATCTCCATGGTTATTTTCCCGTCGCCCTGTATCTGTGCGAAGTCGCGTACGCGGCGCAGCAGCAGGTTGGCGATACGCGGTGTCCCGCGGCTGCGGCGTGCTATCTCGAAGGCCGCCTCATCGTCGATCGGCACCTTGAGTATTGAGGCCGAGCGTTTTATGATGTTGGAGAGTGTCTTTGCGTCGTAGTATTCAAGTCGCAGGTTGATGCCGAAGCGTGAGCGCAGAGGTGCCGTGAGCAGTCCCGACCGCGTCGTGGCGCCGATGAGCGTGAACTGGTTGAGGGCTATCTGCACGCTCCTCGCGTTTGGCCCCGACTCTATCATGATATCGATGCGGAAATCCTCCATCGCGGAATAGAGATATTCCTCCACGACGGGGCTGAGGCGGTGTATCTCATCGATGAAAAGCACGTCGTTCTTCTCAAGGCTCGTGAGCAGTCCGGCGAGGTTGCCGGGCTTGTCGAGCACCGGCCCTGATGTCATCTTCATGTTCACGCCGAGTTCGTTGGCGATGATGTGTGACAATGTCGTCTTACCGAGACCCGGAGGCCCGTGGAGCAGCACGTGGTCGAGCGACTCGCCGCGCTGGGCGGCCGCACGCACGAAGACACGCAGGTTGGCGACGACTTGCTCCTGCCCGGCAAAACTGGAAAAAGCGTCAGGACGTAACGCTTTTTCAATTTCTTTCTCAATTTTGCTCATCGAGGAGCCGTATGCATCAAGATTTTCGTTCATGTCAAAAAAAATATCGACAAAAGTACAAAAAATATCCCGAGATTGAAAAGTTTTAAGTAATTTAGCGAAAATTTTTGCATCTTGAAAAACAAAGCTATCATATTTGCGTTATTATACTTGTTATCAATGAGTTGCATGGCACAACGCGGATTCATTAAGGTTGAGCATGACCCGAGGATTGACAGTCTTGTGATGAAACAGAGGCAGATTCACGCCAATGACAGCACCATCGACGGGTTCCGCGTGCAGATTTTCATGGAGACCGGCAACGATGCGGTGCGTCATGCCGACAGCATCAGGGAGGCGTTCTCGCAGAAGTACCCCGAGATACCAATATATTTGATATTCGGACAACCATACTACCGTCTGCGCATCGGCGACTTCCGCACGCGTCTCGAGGCGGAGAACCAATATCAGCAGATCAAGAAGGAATATGCGAACTCCTTCGTCACCGCCGACCGCATCAACCTGCCGTACAACCCGCTTGACGACTTTGCCGTCTTCGATGACACAATCAACAGCGAAATGACAAAAGACAAAGTATTTATCGAAGATGACGAACTGATGTTCGACACGATAATGCTCGACAGCATATACAGAAGCATCGACAGCGTTTTTTACGAAGAATACAACTACTAAAAACAAACACTATGAACAACATCATTGTAGGCATTGACTTCTCAGAATGCTCGCTGAACGCCCTCAGGCACGCGGCACAGATAGCCGAAAAGGCTGGTTGTGAATTGATTATGGTCTGGGTAAACCGCGTCGCAAACGACAACGACATCATTAAGAACGACCAGGCGCTCATCGAGTACGGGGCGAAGCAACGGTTCAGCAGCCTCGTGGCGCAATACGAGCCGAGCGTCGGTGAAGGCAAAGTGAAATACCTCATCAGGAATGGCCGCGTATATGAAGAGATGATGAACGTCTGCAAGGAATACAACCCAATGCTGCTCGTCATCGGCTCACACGGCGTATCGGGCTTTCAGGAGAAGTTCATCGGCAGCAACGCCTTCAGGATGGCACTGCTGCTCGACATCCCGACGATAATCATCCGCGAGGGAATCAGCATAAGCCATACGATCGAGAAAATCGTCATGCCTATCGACACGACAATAGAGACACGCCAGAAATTGCCGCTCACCGTTGAGATAGCCAAATATTTCGGCGCCACAATCCACGTCGTCGGAGTCCACACGTCAGACAATGAGAACTCGCATCAGGTCGTCAACGGCTACATCAACCAAGTGGTCAAATTCATCGAGAGCAACGGCGTCAAATATATTATTTACGAGGTGCACAACAATAACGAGGCGGACGGCGTTATCGAATACGCGAAGAAAGTCAACGCCAACCTTGTCAGCATCATGGACGAGCAAGAGAGAAAGGCGGTCAACATCTTCACGGGGTCGTTCGCGCAGCAGATCGTCAACAACTCACCTTATCCGGTGCTGATATGCCACGCACAAGACCTATATTTTCACAGGTCATAACTGACAAAAGCATGGAAAACGAAGACTTAAAGAAACAGATAGAAGAACTGTTCAGACTTTTCAAAAAAGTCGTGGAGAAATATCCTCCCGATGACATTCCCGGCATCGACAAGACACAGCTCGAGCAACTCAAGACTTATCTCTCACAATATGAGCAGATTAAAGACCAGTTCTCTGTCGAGATGTACGGGCTTCCGAACAACGACATGGCCAAGCATTTTATCGCGATGCTCACCAAGCGTCTCCGCGAACAACTCGGAGATGACGCCGACATCGACGATGAGCCGAAAATCTCGGAAGTGGAAGTCAAGGAAAAGGCTTTTGAATCGCTGCATACAGGCGAGAACTATCAGGCTCTCATCGACGCCATCGACAACGAACTGAAAAACAAAGACCTGTCGATGGATGAAATTGACATCCTGCTTGACAAGAGACAAAAATATTTGAATAAAATATCTAAATAACAGAACACATTCTTAACATGAAAAAACGTTTTTCATTTTTAGCGGCATTACTTCTTCTGATGACATTCGCAGCCAATGCCCAACTCATATCAGACCGCACCAACGGCAAGGTGACTCTCGGCGGTGACATTTTCACCGACATCAACACCGGCAGCAAGTACGAGAATTTCAATCTGCGTGCCATCAACACCGGCGGCGACTTCTACCTCACCTACAACCTCAAGATGGGTGAGTCGAAACACACCGTGTCGCTCGGGTTGGGCATGACATTCCACAACTACCAGCTGAAGAACTCTTACCTCTCTGGGGCGGGGGCCTACGCCGACACCACATATTTCACGGAGCACAGCAACCTGAAAAACAGCAAGTTGAACATCAACTACTTCGACATTCCCATCGAGCTGAACTTCCGCATCGCCGACAAGTTCAAGATCTCAGCCGGCTTCAAGTTCGGAATCATGATGTACGCCAAGTCGAAGATTAAAGGCGAACTCGACGGCACCACGCAGACAGTGAAATACGGGAATATTAACAATCTTGAGCAATATTCCTACACGGTGACATTGAGGCTTGCGTACAGAGGCTTAAACATCTTCGCGCAGTATCAGCTCAACAACTCGTTCAAGAAAGGTCTCGGGCCGGAAATCATCCCATTCTCGGTAGGTATCGGTTTCCGCGCATTCTGACGCGGGTGAGCTACATCTCCCTGCGCAGCCTCGACACCTGGATGCCGAGCTGTTCGCGGTATTTCGCCGTGGTGCGGCGTGCTATAGTGAAGCCTCTCTCCTTTATTACGGCCGTCAGCTCATCATCGGTCAGAGGGTTGGTCTTGTCCTCATTATCAACACATTCCTTTATGATTTGCTTTATGCTGCGCGTCGAGACCTCTTCGCCTTCGTCGTTCACGATGCCTTCGCTGAAGAAAAACTTCAGCGGAAACGTCCCGTAGGCGGTCTGCACATACTTACTGTTCGCCACGCGCGAAATCGTTGACACATCGAGATGCACCACATCGGCGATGTCTTTGAGAATCATAGGCTTGAGTTTGCTCTCATCGCCCGTCATGAAGTAATCGTGCTGGTAGTCCATGATGGCTCGTATGACGACTTCGAGTGTGCCTTTGCGTTGTCTTATCGCCTCGATGAAAGCCTTGGCCGAGTCGAGTTTGCTTTTCACGAAGGTGAGCGCCTCCTTGTTGCCGGCGTAGTCCTTGAGCATCTGCAGGTAGTCCTTGCTTATATGCAGCCTCGGCTCGTTGAGATGATTGAGCGAGAGTTCGAGGTCGTCGCCGTTGTTATAGACGACGAAGTCGGGAATGACATGGTTGGTGTTATGAGTTGAGGATGAGGTAGTTCCGCCAGGTTTGGGGTTCAGTTTCCTGATCTGCTTCAAGGCGGCTTTCAGCTCGTCTTCACTCATGCCCGAACGCGCCGTAATCCTGTCGTAATGTTTGAGGCTCAGCTCATTGAAATAATTCTCAATTATATTGATGGCATTGCTGTAATCGTCGCTGTCTTCTTCCTGAAGACGTCTCAGCTGGATGAGGAGGCATTCCTGAAGGCTCGAGGCACCTATTCCCGCAGGATCAAGGCCCTTGACAATGTCGATGGCTTCGTTCAGCTCAGCTTCAGTGGCTTCAAAATTCTGATAGAGAAGCAGGTCGTTGGCGATCCACTCGGCGCTTGACTTCAGGTAGCCCGTGTCATCGAGGTAGCCTATGACGAACTCGCACAGCTTCCGTTTCCGCTCGTCGATGTCGCAGAAGGAGATCTGTTCGAGGAGCGTGTCGGTGAAGCTCGCCTCGCTGACAATCGGCGCTTCATAACGATCGTCGTCGGGACTTGTGTTGTTGGCTGCATATTTGTACGCCGCCTCGTCATCGTCGTCATCACTGAAAAACTCACTTATCTCAGAGAACATATCCTCCTGCTCCTCATCGTGGCGTTCATCGTCGAGGCTCTCGACATTCTCGCCATCGTTGAGGTTCTCGTCATCGTCGTTGTCATCGATTTCGAGTGCGGGGTTCGCAACCATCTCCTCCTTGATGCTTGCCGCGAGTTCCATCGTCGGGACCTCTATCAGCTTCATCAGCTGTATCTGCTGCGGCGTGAGGTTGAGTGTCTGCGTCTGCTTCTGGATAAGTACCTGTTTACTCATATCTTTTAATAACAGAGACGTGCTTTAAATAACAGAGACGCACTGCGGTGCGTCTCTACATTTGGTTAATACAAGCAGTTCTTTGGTGTCCTCGGGAACGGGATGACGTCGCGGATGTTGGTCATGCCGGTGACGAAGAGCAGGAGTCGCTCGAAGCCGAGGCCGTAGCCTGAATGAGGCACCGAGCCGAAACGGCGTGAGTCGAGATACCATTCCATCGACTCTTTCGGGATGCCGACCTCGTCCATGCGCTTGAGGAGCTTGCTCATGTCGGTCTCGCGTTCCGAACCGCCGATGATCTCGCCGATGCCGGGGAACAGCACGTCCATGGCGCGGACAGTCTTGCCGTCTTCGTTCTGTTTCATGTAGAACGCCTTGATTTCCATCGGGTAATCGGTGAGGATGACCGGCTTCTTGAAGTGTTTCTCGACGAGGTAACGCTCGTGTTCCGACTGAAGGTCGATGCCCCAGCCGGTGACAGGATACTGGAACTTGCCTTTCTTGTTATAGTTGCAGTTTCTGAGAATGTCAATGGCTTCGGTGTAAGTCAGGCGCACGAAGTCGTGTTCGAGTACGAAATGCAGTTTCTCGATGAGTTCCATCGACTTCTCTTCTTCCTTCTTGTTCTTCTCTTCTTCCTGAAGACGTTTGCTGAGGAACTGGAGGTCGTCCATGCAGTTGTCCAACGCGTACTGAATCAAGTACTTAAGCATCTCTTCCGCGAGGTCCATGTTGTCGGAGATGTCGTAGAACGCCATTTCCGGTTCAATCATCCAGAACTCGGCGAGGTGACGTGTGGTGTTTGAGTTCTCGGCGCGGAATGTCGGGCCGAAGGTGTAAATCTTCGAGAGGGCTGTAGCCGCAAGCTCGCCTTCGAGCTGGCCTGAGACCGTGAGGTTCGACTGTTTGCCAAAGAAATCCTGTGTGTAGTCGATTTTGCCTTCTTCGTTTTTCGGCAGGTTATTCATGTCGAGTGTCGTGACTTGGAACATCTCGCCGGCGCCTTCGCAGTCGGATGCCGTGATGAGCGGGGTGTGGATGTTATAGAACCCTTTGCTGTTGAAGAAGTTATGTATTGCGAACACCATGGCGTGACGGATGCGGAACACTGCGCCGAAGGTGTTGGTGCGGAAACGCAGGTGAGAGATGTCGCGCAGGAACTCGAGTGAGTGTTTCTTCGGCTGGATCGGGTATTCATCCGGATTGGCGGCTCCGAGCAGTTCTATGCTGCTCACCGCGAGTTCGACGTTCTGGCCGCTGCCCGCCGAACGGACGAGTTTCCCGTTGGCCGACACCGACGCGCCGGCGTGCATCAAAGCGAGGTTCTCCTCCGGAATCTTCTCCAAATCAACGACTAACTGAAGATTATTGATTGTTGA
>X431_Quagga__coassemble_101_pt1 | contig 17823 bp, 18 predicted proteins | sample X431_Quagga__metabat2_low_PE_006 | metagenome-assembled genome bin X431_Quagga
TAATTTATTAGTCATTCACCACAAATTTCACAAATCTAACTGATAATTTTTCGCGTTTTTTTGTAATTTTGCGCCGTTTTTAAAAATCAACCGAAAAACATTATTCGTTGATTTTCAGAACTTATAACTTAATAAACTTAAAAACTGATGAAATATTTTTTGTTTTTGTTAGGCTGTCAGATGAACAGGAGTGACACGGAAAGGGTCCGGACCGTGTTGCATGGGATGGGGTTCGATGAGACCGACAAGGAGGAAGAGGCCACGATTTTGGGCGTCATCGCATGTTCGGTGCGGCAGAAAGGCATCGACAAGGTTTACAGCCGCATCCTAAAATGGAACGAGATGAAAGCCAGCCGCAACTGCATAACCTTCGTCTCTGGCTGCATCCTCCCCGCCGACCGCGAGCGTTTCATCAAGCTTTTCGACCTCGTCTTCACCATGAACGAACTCCCCGACCTGCCGGACATGATAAAACATTACGGAGTCTTCGTGCCCGTCAACGGACAGCAGACGGCAGACAGCGCGCCAACCGCACAGATGAAGCAGGTTCATTTCACAGCACCTTATATTAATAATGCGACACCGAAGCGTTTTGGGAATATAAACCCGTCGGCCAACATGGACCGTTTCTGGGTTATCGAGCCGGATCATCTCTCTGAATTTGAGGCGTTTATCCCGATTCAGAACGGCTGCAACAAATTCTGCACATATTGCGCGGTCCCATATACGAGAGGCCGCGAGGTTTCAAGGAAGTCGGAAGACATCCTGACGGAATTGAGATGTCTCGTCGAAAAAGGCTATAAGTCAATCACTTTGCTCGGGCAGAACGTAAATTCCTACGGTCTCGACAAGAAAGGCGAAGAAATCAACTTCGCGGAGCTGCTGAGGCGCGTCGGGCAATACGGCGACACGAGCGGCAAGGAGTTCTGGGTGTATTTCACCTCACCGCACCCGCGCGACATGAGCGACGAGGTCATCGAGGTCATCTCACAGTACAAATGCTTGGCAAAACAGATCCACATCCCGATACAGTCGGGCGATGACACCATGCTGCAACGCATGAACCGCAAGCACGACCTTGAGGCGTATCGTCATATCATACAGACAATCAGACGGTTGCTTCCGACAGCGACGATATTCACCGACATCATCGTGGGGTTCACGGGCGAGACGGAAGAAGAGTTCGAGAACACACGCAAGGCGATGGAGGAGTTCAAATACAACATGGCTTTCATCGCGCAATACAGCTTGCGGCCCGGCGCGGTGGCTTCGACATGGGCCGATGATGTCCCGAAATCGAAGAAACGCGAACGTTATCACATCCTGACAAACGAATTGATGAAACACTCACTCGTTTATAATCAAGGGCTTGTGGGCAAGACGCAGAAGATGCTCGTAACAGGCTGCGACAGGAAAAACGGTTATCTGACAGGACACACGGAAGGCAAAATCGTAATTCGTTTCAAATCGACCGACAAGAAGCTCATCGGACAGATTGTCACAGTGAAAGTGACGAGCGCGACAGAGCTGTCAATCGAAGGAGAGCTTGTGGAGTTGTAAAGTAGAAAGTTATAAAGTTTGTAAAGTTGAAAGTGGTGAGGGTTGCGTTCAAGACATTGGGTTGCAGGGTGAACCTGTACGAGACGGATGCGTTGGCATCACAGTTCAAGGCGGCGGGATACGAAGTCGTTGAGAATGAAGACGATGCCGACATTTATATCGTGAACACCTGCACGGTGACGAACCAAAGCGACCAGAAATGCCGACAAGCGTTGAATCAGATACGCCGTTCCCACCCCACCGCCGTCATCGCGGCGACGGGCTGCATGGTGAACCACCGCAAGCAAGAGATGCTCGCATCCGGTGTCATCAACTTCGCCATCGACAACGAGAGAAAATACTCGCTTTTCAACATTATCGACAGCTTCATGAAAGGCGAACCCGTTGACCCAGAAGGCTTTGACAAGGACCTTTTCAGCTACAGCCCTGCATTCGACACTTTCCACACGAGAAGCCTGATAAAGATTCACGACGGCTGCAACAACTTCTGCTCGTACTGCATCATCCCGAACGTAAGAGGCAGAGCCACAAGCCGTTGCGACAAGGAAATCTACGACAATATCCGTCAGGTTGTTGACCATGGCTTCAAGGAGATAGTACTCACCGGCGTGAACATGGGGCGTTATAAATTTCAAGACGTTGATTTTGAACATCTTATCGAAAACATTTTAAAAATCGATGGTGACTTCAGGGTCCGGATTTCGTCCATTGAGCCGGACAATTTCAGCGACCGTTTTTTGAGTCTGTTTGAAAATCCGAAGCTCGCGCCGCACATGCACATCTGTCTGCAAAGCGGAGCCGAGAACACCCTGCGCGAGATGCACCGTCATTACACGGCGGCGCAGTTCAGGGAGATGTGCGACAGGATCAAGACGGCGATTCCGTATTTCAACATCACAACGGACGTGATTGTGGGTTTCCCTGGCGAGACGGAAGAAGACTTCGCCGAAAGCGCGGAGTTGTGCAGAGAGATCGGATTCAGCCACATCCACACCTTCAAATATTCGGTGAGGACCGGCACGAAAGCTGCATCGATGCCGAATCAGATTCCGGAGACGGTGAAAACCGGAAGAAGCGCGGTCATCAGGCAGATTTCCGCTGAAAACAAGCTGAAGTATTTCAAGCAGATGCTCGGCAAGCCGCAGAAGATGCTCATCGAGCGCGTCATGGCCGACGGCACGGCGAGAGGTTACGGCGAGAACTACATCCCGATGAGGTTGAAAGCCAAAGGGTTGGAAAAAAATCAGTTCGTTGATGTGGTTTTGAAAGACATTATTAATAAAGGTGACAGTTCGGAAATGGGAGCCATCATCCCGGCATGACGTCAATCTGTGTCTGTGCAACGATATTTTTTACAAGTGCATTGCCAATTTTTCAAAATTTATTGTATTTTTGCGCTCAATTAAACAATAAACCTCATGGATACTCAAAACATGATTGAACTAATAGCCGATTACTTCAAGACGCAGCCTGTTTTGAAGGCATGGCTGTTTGGCTCGTACGCTCGTGGCGAAGAGACATCTGACAGCGATATTGATGTGCTCTTTGTGCCTGACCGTTCCGGCAAGCCGTTCACGTTGTTTACAATGGCCAAGATGTATCAGGATTTGAAGGAAATGCTTGACCGTGAGGTCGATTTGGTGGAGGAAGGCTCGTTGCGCCCATACGCCAACGCAAGTGCAGAACAAGACAAAAAACTGATTTATGAGAGAACATGTTAGAGACAAAGGACGGCTTGAAGACATAAGACACTATTCCGAAATTGCGGAAAGCATAGCGAAAGGAATGTCGTATAATGATTTCGTAAATGATGTAAGGTCGTATTATGCCGTGATGAAAACCGTTGAGATTGTGGGCGAAGCGGCATATATGCTGACAAAAGAATTCAAAGATGCCCATCCTGACACCCCATGGGATATTATTCAAGGCATGAGACATATTTTAGTTCATGGATATGCAAATGTGAATGCATCAACTTTGTATGAAACAACCATCAATAATATCCCTGAATTGCGAAAGCAAGTTGAGAAGTATTTGGAAGAAACAGATTGGGAAATGTGGGCGAATGTAACCACGGCGAGAACTACATCCCTTTGAGGTTGAAAGCCAAAGGGTTGGAAAGAAATCAGTTCGTTGATGTCGTTTTGAAAGACATTATTAATAAAGGTGACAGTTCGGAAATAACTTGTTGAAAAAATTTTTCAGAAAAATGTTTTTCGTATGTAAAAAATATCTATTTTTGCAGCTCGAAAAAGAAGAATAGAAAAAGAAATAAAAATATATAAAAAATATGGCAAATCACAAATCGTCGTTGAAGAGAATCCGTCAGACAGAAAAGAGACGTTTTCACAACCGCTTCTATGCCAGAGCAATGCGCGCGGCAGTCAGAAGCTTCAGAGGATTAACAAGCAAAGCTGATGCAGAAGCAAAGCTTTCAGAGATGTACAAGGTCATCGACCGCACAGCAAAACGCGGCATCATCCACCGCAACAAAGCTGCCAACTTGAAGTCAAAACTCGCACATTTCACAGCGAAACTCGCATAGTCTTTCCAAGACAGAATACAAAAAGCAGGAGACAAAAACGCATTCAGTCTCCTGCTTTTTTTTGACATCCGCCGGCTCAGGTCCTGAATTTTGTGTATCTTTGCGGAAATTACTTTTATGAAATCTTTTAGCAATAACACAAAGAGTATCAAGGGCTGGGCGATGGGTGACCGCCCGAGAGAGAAGATGCTTGAGAAAGGAAGGGAGGCATTGAGCGATGCCGAACTGATTGCGATATTGTTGGGTTCGGGCAACCAAGACGAGACCGCAGTCGATTTGTCAAGACACATTTTGAACGACGTTGACAACAATCTGATAGGCCTTTCACTACTGAGCATCAATGAGTTGACGAAATACAAAGGCGTTGGGACGGCAAAAGCCGTGACGGTGACAGCCGCGCTTGAGTTGGGTCGCCGGCGGCGTTTCGCGGAAGCGGCGAAACAGACAGAGATACACAGCAGCGCTGAGGCATTCGAATACTTTTACGCAAGGATGTCGGATCTGACGCACGAACAGTTCTGGGTCATGCTTCTCAACTCGGCGAACAACGTAATAAGGATGGAGCAGATTGGAGTCGGAGGGCTGAACGGCACATCAGCCGACCCGAGGAAGGTGTTCAAACTCGCCATTGAAAATCAAGCGACTGCGATTATGTTATGCCATAATCATCCATCAGGCAGCGTGCTGCCCAGCAAAACAGACAGGGAATTGACGGCAAACCTGATTGAATGCGGTAAAATATTGGACATAAAAGTGTTAGACCATTTAATAATTGGAGAAAACAGATATTACAGTTTTTCTGACACTAACTGGATTTAGGAAATTTAAAAGGACAGAAATGAAGATAGTAACAGTCATCGGGGCCAGACCTCAGATAATCAAAGCGGCGGCACTCAGCCGCGCCATAAAGGAACACTTCAGCAAAGAAGTGCATGAAGTCATCTTGCACACAGGCCAACATTACGACGAGAACATGTCACAAGTCTTTTTCGACGAGCTCGGCATCCCGCAGCCCGACTACAACTTAGGCGTCGGCTCCGCGTCACACGGCGTGCAGACGGCAAAGATGACGGAAGGCATCGAAGACATATTAATAAAAGAGAAGCCCGACTACATCGTCCTCTACGGCGACACAAACTCGACACTCGCCGGAGCAATAGCGGCAGCCAAAATCCATGTCCCGATAGCCCACATCGAGGCCGGACTGCGTTCCTTCAACAAGTCGATGCCCGAGGAAATCAACAGGATTTGCTGCGACCACTGCTCCACCCTGCTGTTTTCGCCTACCGCCACAGGCTACAAAAACCTTGTAAATGAAGGGTTTAACCCAAACAACAAGCCGAAGTTCACCATTGACAACCCAGGGATATATCATTGCGGCGATGTGATGTTCGACAACAGCAAGCATTTCGCACAGATTGCCGACGCCAAATCACAAATTATTGACAAAGAAGAACTTAGAGCCAGAGATTACATCCTCTGCACTATTCATAGAGACAACAACACCGACCAGCCGGCGAGACTCAACGCCATTTTCAGGGCACTGCTGAAAATCTCGGAGAATGACACCGTGGTTTTACCATTACACCCAAGAACCGCCAAGTTATTGAAAACCAATCTTGACGGCAAGTTATTTGAGAAAATTTCATCAAACAATAACATAAAGATACTGCCGCCGGCGTCATTTTTAGACATGATTGTGTTGGAGCGTCACGCAAAGATGGTTGTCACCGACTCGGGCGGGGTGCAGAAAGAGGCGTTTTTCTTCCAGAAGCCATGTCTCATTCTGAGAAGCGAGACGGAATGGAAGGAGATTGTCGAATGCGGAGCGGCTGTCATCACCGACGCCGACGAGAAGAAAATCGTCAGTTCATACGTCAACTTCAAAGAGAATCCGCCGCACAATTACCCCGAACTTTTCGGCGACGGAAGAGCCGCGGAGTTCATCTGCAACGAAATGTTAAAAAATTTGCAAAAACATGTTGTACGTTAAAAAAACTTTTGTACTTTTGCAAAGTTAAAAAAATACAAACATTATTAACATAATTATTTAATAATCAACAAATTAAATTATGAATCAGTACGAAACCGTTTTCATTTTAACTCCCGTTTTATCTGAAGAACAGATGAAGGAAGCGGTCAGCAAGTTCGAGACTTTGCTCACAGACAACGGAGCAGAGATCGTTTTCAAGGATTTCTGGGGCATGCGCAAGCTCGCCTATCCTATTCAAAAGAAGTCTTCAGGCTTCTATCAGCTGATAGAATACAAGGCTGAAGGCAATGTTATTGACACAGTTGAGACAGAGTTGAAGCGTGACGAACGCGTCATCCGTTTCCTCACAGTGAAACTTGACAAGCACGCTGTCGCTTACAACGAGAAGAAACGCCGCAAAGCTCAGGAAGCAGCCCTGGCAAACAACTAATTGTTTAACATTAAATTTTGATAGAAATGGCACAACCTAACACAGACATCAAATATTTGACTCCAATCGCAGTCGATACAAAGAAGAAAAAATACTGCCGCTTCAAGAAGAACCGCATCAAATACATCGATTACAAAGATGCAGATTTCTTGTTGAGATTCGTGAACGAACAGGGCAAGATTTTGCCGCGCCGCATCACAGGCACATCAACAAAATATCAGAGGAAAGTCGCACAGGCCATCAAGAGAGCCCGTCACCTTGCTTTGATGCCGTACTTAGCTGATTGTTTGAAATAATAAGGAGGAGGAAAGACAATGGATATCATTCTTACACAAGACGTTAAAAATTTAGGTTACAAAAACGACATCATCACCGTTAAACCTGGTTACGCACGTAACTATTTGATTCCACAGGGTTTCGCAATCCTCGCCACAGAATCAGCACGCAAGATCCTCGCTGAGAACTTACGTCAGCAGGCATACAAACTCGAGAAGATCAAGAAAGACGCAGAAGGCGTCGCAGCAGTCCTCGAAGGCCTCACTCTTCGCATCCCTACAAAGGCAGGTGAGACAGGTAAGATCTACGGCTCAGTCAACAACGTCCAGATTGCAAACGCAATCAAGGAAGCCAAAGGCATTGAGATCGACCGCAAGCAGATCATGCTCGATGAAAACACTATCAAGGAAGTCGGCAAGCACAATGTGAAGATTCGTCTCCACAAAGACGTGATGGTCGAAATCGAACTTGAGGTTTTCGCCGAATAAAGTTGAAGATTTTTCATATTAAGGTTTTTTGTATTTTGGCCGGAGGAACTTGTTTTCTCCGGCTTTTTACGGATATGAAACCGCTACGCGGTTCTCCAGACTTTCAGACAATTAAGAATTAATTATGGCAATAACAAAGAACGACATCAAGCAACTGCAATCGCTCAGTCAGGCGAGAGGGCGCAAGGAACATGGCATCTTCGCCGTTGAGGGCAACAAGCTCGTCGAGGAGCTTCTGAAGACAGATTCCAGAATCGGAAACGTTCTCGCCACCGAGCAATGGGTTGAGAAAAACCCTGTCATGGCAAAGAAAATCGCTGATTACGAAGTAATTACATCAAAACAGATGGAGCAGATCAGCAACTTCGTGACAGCACCCGGCATCTTTGCGACAGCGGCGATTCCGTCGTTCAGGATAACGCCAAACGATGCCGACAACGAGCTCATCCTCATGCTCAACGGCATCAACGACCCGGGAAACCTCGGCACCATCATCCGCACCGCCGACTGGTTCGGGTTCAAGAAGATCGTGATCTCCGAAGACACCACCGACCCGTGGCAGCCGAAGGTCATACAGTCAACGATGGGGTCGATATTCCGGACGCAGATTATGGAAACAAATATCGTGGATTTTCTGAAACAAATTAAAGTCCCCGTTTTCGGTGCTTTGATGCAGGGCAAGAATCTTTATCAGACGCATATCAACAGCAATCAGGGAGTTGTCATCATCGGGAGCGAGTCGCACGGCATCAGGGAGAACGTGATGCCGTATGTCAGCTGCCCCATCAACATCCCGAGAGCCGAGGGCAGCCACACCGAGTCGTTGAACGCGAGTATGGCGGCGGGGATTATCATGGCGGAGATATTCAGATCCAACAACAGATAAAACGATAAATGGGGCGGGAACTGCTGACGCGGTTCCCGTCCCATTTGTCTTCTCTCGTCTTCCATTTACCGTCTTTAGCTGTTCTCACTTCTCCTCTTCGCCACGGCGTATCCCGCGCCGAGGGCCGTGAGGATGAGCAGACCTGTGCCGAGCGGCGTATTCTGGTTGCCGGTAGAACCATGTTCGCTCGGGAGCGCCGGCAGATCCACGTTGTTCTCTCTGTTGTCAAAATCACTCCAGTCGTTGAAGAAAGCGTCGGTCTGTGCCATCGCACCCATCGTGAGACCCAATGTAATAACTATCGTGAATATTATCTTTTTCATTTTTAATAATTTTTTTTTTTTGGGGGGGGGTAAACTATTTGACTATAATTTTCTGCGTCTTTACTTCATTTCCTGTCATTCTTACGATGTATGCGCCAGTGGTGAGGCCGCCGACGTTGACTCTCTGTCCGTGCACCTCTTCGCTGATGACCACTCTTCCGAGGACGTCGATTACCTGAAGCATGCCTTCGCCGTCGATGATAAGTTCATCACCGTACTGATAGACGAACTGCTCGTCACCATCGTTGCCGTTGCTGACGTCGAGCTTCACCGTGAAGCGGCTCGCGTAGTCGGCAGGTGAGCCGATGAACGAATAACTGTCTTCAAGCAACATGTTGGTCTCTTCGCCTGTCATGTTGTCGATGAGAATCAGATAGTTGACATTGTCGGTAGGATTGAGGCTGATGTTGTATCTGCCTGTCGTCATGGCCTTGAAGTTGAGCGGGAACACTCTTGTTTCCTCGTTCATGAACGCGATGGCGAAGTCCTCGCCGTCCTGCGGGACGTAGAGCATCGGGGCTTCGGCGTTGCGGTGGTTGATCTTGTTGAGGCCGATGCCTTCGCCAAACACAGCGTATGCGTTGTCGCGGTGGTTGCTGTTGGAGACGATCATCTCGATGTTGGTGTTCTGCTCTGAACGCTCACCTTTGCTTGCAGCATACTTGCTGATTGTGGCTGTGCCGGCTGTCGTGGCCTGAACGAGGAAGCCCTGAAGAGGCTTAATATCGCTACCTGTGAGTTTTGATCCCCAATCGCCCTCGTTGGATAGGACATAGAAACCGTCTGCCAAAGTTACGCCTGTGACATTTCCCAATTTGATGTTCTGCGTGAACGGGTTGCCGATGAGGTTGAAGCCGTGTGCCGCGCCGGTTGTGAGTTCGCGAGTAACATCGGCAACGTTGACTGTGTCTGCGAATGCGATATGGCCTATTTCGGTTGCATTGGCGTACAAGTAACCGACACCTTTGTCAATTGTGGTGAATGCTTCGCCCTCGTTGACTCTTGCGTTCTCCCACATTCCTTCCGCTTCATTGAGGCGGTAGAGGTCGTAGTTTGTGCTGGTGACACCGCTGCTCGGGATGAGGTTGGTGACATTTGCGAACGCGGTGCTTGTCGCGAGCGGCGAGCTGATTGTGTACCAGTCTGTGCCGCTGATGTTCTTCTTCATCGTGGCGGTGACGGTGCCACTGTTGAAAGCAAGCTGTCCGCCGTCTTCGATGATGAGGTCTTGCGCGTCGGCGTTGGTCATCATGCCTGAGACGGTGAGTTTGCCGCTGTTCGTGATGACAATCGGATGGCTGACAGTAAGGTCATCGTTGATGTCTGTGCTTTTGTTGACAACCGAGCCGAAGATGAAACTGACGCTGTTGGTCTTCGAAAGGGTGTATTGCTTCTCAAATGTTTCACCCCAAGAAAGTGTGAAACTGTCGCCGTTAATAACGGCGTTGGGCTGGCTGTCGAGTTGGTAGCAGTCTTGGTTGCTGTCACTTGACCTCGCGACGACAGCGTTGATTTCCTGTGCTTTTGCCGTGATGCAGCACAATGCTGCAAACATGATGGCTAATGTTTTTTTCATTTTATTTGATAGACTTTTTATTTTCATTTTCAGGCCGCAAAGATACGATTTTTTTTCAATGGTGAGTCCTATTAATTCTTTTTTTATGAATTGTTTATTCCTATTTTTCGAAGTCAACTTTCTTCGGGTTTTCGTACGTCGCCGTGCTGTTGTCGGCGTATGTCACGCGCACGGACGGCACGTTGTTCTCCTTGAGAAACTCCACTTTCTTCAGGCCGTAGAGGGTGACGGTGCTGTCGTCCTGATTGGTGATTTCGACAAGCACACCGTCGCAGTTTATCACGATGCTCGTTGCAGCGGAGCCGCCGTTGTCCTTGAGGTAGGCATGGAACGGGTTGATGCTGAGGCTGCCGGCGTGGACGAATGCGTCGCCATCAAGCTGATAAAGACCTGTTTCCGTAAGATTCTTTGCTTGGAAAGTGCCTTTCAGCGCGAAGTCGCCGACGGTCTGTTCGGATGCGGTGATGATAACAGGGACGTTTGTGGCCGGAGCTGCGGGCATTGCCGTAAGCGTGAAGCTGGCGGCATCTGTCTGGTTCCTGAACAAATAAGGCTTGCCAGCCACGATGTTCTCAACTATCGAAAGGGTGAGCGTGCCGTTTTCCGCATCCACGTTGTCGATGGAGAAGAACACGATTCCCGAGTGGCTCGAAGGCACGAAGGGAAGAGTGATTGTTCCCCATTCGCCGGGTTCAAGCGTGCCGTGGTAGCGTGCCTCGGTGAAGCCTGGATAGTTCTCTGTTGAAGCACCGATGTATGGCTTGTCGCTGTCGGTGAGGTCGAGGATCCTATTATTCAAATTAGCACATGGATAAAAAGCCTCAATGCCCAATACTGGCAAAGAATTAAATGTTACAGTTGCCAAGGAATTGCAATCACTAAATGCATGTTGACCGATGCTCGTCACGCGGTTTGGAATGGTTGCCGACAGCAGGGAAGAACAGTTATGGAATGCATCATTTCCAATGCTTGTAACAGCCCTGTCGAATGTGATGACACCCTGACCGCCCTCGTATGTGTTGTAATTAATGATGGCTCCGAAAGAATCAGGGTTGTTTGGCGTGACGATTTTGTCGTCCGTGCTGGTGTACCGGATTTCCTGCGATGGCTCGTTGTTGTAATACTGCCTTTCGTCCGTATAGTTTACAAAATAGGTGCCGCTTGTTGTCGGATAGGCATCTGTTCCCAGCTGCTGCCGCCAACGCCCGCCGTACTTGTTGCCGTTCAGTATCCAGCACACCTCGCCGCTTGCAAAGGCTGCGGCATTCTTCACTTCCACCTTGTTGATTGTGCCGTGAATGTTATTTATAGCACTACGGCTCACTCCCTCGAGCGCATAGCAGTTTTCCACGATGCCGTTTTCAGCTAACAAGTCAGTAATACCGCTGCCGTTAGTGAAGATGTGACCGACATTATGGCAATTGATAATACGTGCATGCTCACGGCACCATCCGGCAATGCCGCCTCCCCATGCAACCGTGGCTGCATTGTAGCAGTTTTCAATGAGCCCGTATGCCATGTCGCCGCAGATGCCGCCATTCAAGCCGCCTCCGCTCATGTAGCTGTCAACCAATCCGAGGTCATGGATATGGGCGCCTCCTTCGCCTGTCTTGCCGAAAAGGCCTACGCTTGAATCAGAATGGTTATGGTACAGTCCGCTGATGGTGTGACCGTTGCCGTTAAACTCTCCGCAGAATACCTCGTCGGAACTGCCTATCGGCAGCCACTCCCTGTATGTGCCAGGATTCGGGTTTCCATTCGCATCCAGCACATTGCTGTTGCCCACAATGTCGGCTGTCAGTTTTCCGCACAGGTTTTCACTGCCCATAATACTCACCTCAATGGCAAAGCCATAAAGGTTGACGTAGTTCTCTATCTCAAAAGGATTTTCTGGGCTTCCGTCACCCTTGCCCGAACGCCATGAGCGCACAGGACGGCCGTCCCAGGGGCTATGACCTGTTGCATCCTTGACGTATATGGTAACAGGGCAATTAAAAAAGGGATTTTCTCCCATTAGTGGGTGGTGATTGTCACCCAAATAAAACAACTCGTGCAATTCTACACAGCCCGAAAAAGCATGGTCATGAATTTCGTTTATCGTACCCAATATTAAGACAGATCGTAAATTTACACATTGATAAAATGCGTTTTTACCTATTTTCCTCACAGAACTTGGAATAGTAACGGAAAGTAAAGATTGACACCCGGAAAATGTAGATTCAACAATTTCTGCCAGCTCATGCTCAAAATACATCGTTCCCATACTATTCTCATAAACATTGAGTATGCAGTTTGCCGTGCCCGACACCCTACCGTCAGTAGTTGTGTATTTCAGTTTCTGTGTTTCGGGGATTGCATAGATACCGCCGCTGAAGGTATAATGAGTATTGATGAAAGCGTTGAGACGGGATGCATCCCTGACATAGACACCAGTAAAAATATCGAAGCAATCCTCTCCAAACTGAGGAGGTCGGCTAGATAGGAAATAGACATACATTGTTTCCGGTATCAGAGTTTCGAGATGTAGTAATCTTAAAAAAGCCGTATTTCCGACATGCAAGACATCCCCAATTATATCTACCCTGACTAATACATTGCAGTCGTAGAATGCGTCATTCCCTATTATAGTCGAACTACCACCAATAGTAACTTTCCGCAATGCATCGCAGTCTTGGAAACAACTATTGCCAATGGCCAAATCGGGCGCACAGTTCCTCAGGTCAATCTCCTCGCATGAATTGTTCCAGTAGAAGGCATAATTCCCAATTGCCCTCAACGATATGGCATTGCTGAAGTCAAGGTATCTGAAGTCACTCGAATAGAAGCAATAATGAGGAATTTCCGTTACCGTAGGACCAAACTCCACTGTCAACCACCTGAAATCGCCCTTGTAGAACGGAGCATAATCTATCTTATCTTCATCTTGCTTTTGGTACTTGAGGTTTCTGCCTATATAGACGTCTCTCAAACCTTTATTCCATGAGAATGCTCCATAACCTTTAGAGGTACGATAGCAGAACAGTTCCTCATTGCCATCTTCCAATACGACTTTGCTCAATGCTGCTGTGTTGTCTTCCAAAGCAAACGTTTCCAAGACCCTGACTGTATTTGGAATAGTGAATTCATTTATCATATCAACGTGGCTTTTAAACACTTGTTCTCCAATGGCCACAACTGTGTAAACATTTCCATTGTAAGTGACCGTTGACTCTACCCTAATTATAGGAGCAGGGGCAGACGTGAAATTCACTAAAACTGCGCAATTTCCACTAACAGATCGTGTCGTGCTTTCATAGCTGTACGAGTAATCCTGATACAGTTCATAAATTCCGTCATTTACAATAATCTGTCCAAAACAGGTTCCACCACGTACACCATAAAGTGCCCATGCACTTGTGCAGCACAACACAAATGCTGCCGAAAGTAAGAGTTTAAAAATGCTTTTTTTCATGAGTGTTTTTGTATAAATTCTCTTCATGATTTAATATGAATTTCGGGCGGCAAAGATACGGAAAATTCACCATATACTTACTAAAAACCAGCAAAATTTAGTTTTTAGTCATTAGTCATTAGTCTTTAGCCCGTTGACTCTCAACTCTCAACTCTCAACTCTCAACTCCTTCTTAAGCTCCACCTTCTCGGGGTTGACGGGTTTCAGAAATGCAGAATATTCGTTTAGTCGTTATTGGTCATATAAATTGGGTCAAAAGGACAGGTATGATTTGCGTTGTTTCATCGTGTGACCAGTCTTTTGTACCTAACAAAATCGGCTGCGCTATACGATGAGCGTATTTTTGGCAAAAAGCGTCCAACGACACATGACTGCGCACAGATGACGATTTGACTTCAACAGGCACTATCTTATTCCCTCGTGAAAGCAAAAAGTCTATCTCGTAATTGTGCTTTTCATCTTTTGGGAACGTGTAATAGAATAACTTATGCCCCGAAGCCACCAACATCTGAGCGACCACATTTTCATAAACATAACCTAAATTAACCTCTAATTTGTCACCCAACAGCTTTTCATACAAAACATTCTCTGCATAGCTCTTGTCCCAAAAGGCGAGGGTGACAAACAGCCCCGTGTCGGCCATGAATATTTTGTAACGGAACAAATCCTTGGTCAGTGACATGCCGACATTTGGGTCGTCACAATGGTAAACCATATTGACCGTCTTGCTGTCCTCCAAGGCGGAGAGCAATTCTATCAGTTTGTCTTCTCCCACGCTGCCTATCGTAGAATATGGCACAAAACGGGATGCCGAACGGGCCAGCTGCGCGGGGATGGCCATAAAGAGCTTGCCCACCTTTCCGGAAGGGTCGATTTTCAGGAAGTCGTCCTCATACAGCCGAATAATCTTACGTTTCATCTCATCAACTTTCTGCAAATTATTCGTGTCCAAATAAGTATTGACCGCCTGCGGCATGCCTCCGACCAACATATACAGCCGAAATTCGCGCATTTTTGTTCTCAACGCCGGACCCAACGGAATATGCTGGTCATAATGCAGTTTCAGCAGCGGAACGGTAGCCGTGTCACCCAATGCCCAGCGGAACTCTTCATAATCCATGGGGTGCATCGTCAAGCGGTCTTCCTCACTGGGAATCGTGATGCCCTGCGTGTTTCGTTTTATACTGATCAGAGAACCTGTCTCTATGTAGTCGTAACGGCCGTCCGCCACGAGGTACTTGATGGCCTGGCGTGCCTGCGGACATTTCTGCACTTCGTCAAAAACGATAACGGATTCTCTCGGAAAGAGTTGTACTTGATATGTCGTCTGAAGGGCAAGAAAGATGAAGTCCAAGTTCGTCAAATCGTCGAAAAGGGCTGTCGTTTCCTTTGACGCCCTGTTGAAGTCGATTAATACATACGATTTATACTCTTTCTTGGCAAAAACCTCCACAATCGTCGATTTGCCGACACGACGAGCGCCCTCCAATAGAAGTGCCGTCTGCCCGTGACTGTTTTGTTTCCAAGCCAGCAAGTCGTCATATATTTTACGCTTAAATACTCTTTCCATAAATATGCCATTTAAGAAAACGGTGCAAAAGTACTAAAAATAATTGATATTCATAACTTTTTTGGGGAAATATTAAATCCCCCGATGTTTTATTGCCCAAAAAACCGAAATCCCCCGTTGTTTTATTACCCAAAAAACCGAAATCCCCCGTTGTTTTTATTTCCCAAATTCCACCTTCTTAATATTTTCATACATCGCCGTGCTGTTGTCAGCGTTGGTAACGCGCACGGACGGCGTGTTGTTTTCCTTGATATGCGTAACACTCGACAGGAAGAAAATGTGTCTTTTTAGCAAAAAGTAGAAATGTCACAATATGGTGCCTCCACGTAAAGATTTAAAGATTTTTAAATTTATTTGCGCTTGTTTGGAAAAAAATGGTATTTTTGCGGCTCGAAAATCAATTTTAAAGTTAAACTTTAAATTTGTCATAACAATGAACAATCAACTTATAGCCAGAGACTTATGTACGAACATTGACAGGATTTTCAATTATTTCTCTGTCGTGACAATGATTGGTCCGCGGCAGTCGGGCAAGACGACGATGTGCCGGAGCCTCTATGCCGACCTTCCGTATGTCAACTTGGAGGATGCATCCACGTTGTTGGAGGTTCAGCAGGACCCCAAGGCCTTTTTGACAAAATGGGAGCAGGGAATGATAATAGATGAAGCCCAGCGGTATCCCGACATTTTTTCATATCTCCAGGTATTGGTTGACGAGGACCGGATACGTGGCAACAGCAGCCGTCGGTTTGTCGTCACCGGCAGCGCCAATTTCGCACTTATGGAGCGTGTCTCGCAATCGATGGCCGGGCGCACCGCGGTCGTCACTCTTCTGCCACTGTCAACGCATGAGATATTGTCGCGGCATCCCCGGTTTTCCACCGATGAAAGAATATTGAGGGGCGGTTATCCCGCATTGTGGGTGAACGACATGGCGGGAAGGGATTTGATTCTCGGCAACTACTACACCACATACGTGGAAAGGGATTTGAGGCAATTGATACAGATCAAGGATCTCTTTCAGTTCAACACCTTCATGCGTCTGTGTGCGGGACGGATAGGCACCGAGTGCAATGCTTCGGCATTGGCGGCGGCGGTTGGAGTCAGCGTGCCCACTATCCAGTCTTGGTTGAGTGTCCTGGAAGCGTCATACATCATATATCCATTGCGTCCGTACCATGCCAACATAAAGAAGCGTTTGGTAAAAACACCCAAGCTGTATTTTTATGACACGGGCTTGGCGAGCTGGCTGTTAGGCATTCACTCCGTGGAACAGATGGCCACCCATCCGCTGCGGGGTAATCTGTTTGAGAACATGGTCATCAATGAGTTTGTCAAGGAACGTTATAATCGTTTGCAGACGCCGAATCTGTACTATTACAGAGACCAACAACAGCACGAAGTCGATCTGCTGTCGGTGGCGGATGACGGCACTTTTTCGGCGTATGAAATCAAGTCGGGACAGACATGCCGTCCGGAATACTTTGACGGCCTGCGCTATTTGAGGGATTTGTTCCCCGACACGCTGACATCTTCCCGAATCGTTTATGACGGCGACCACCCCAATCCATCGCCGGCAGACAGTCTCGTGAATTATCGCGCCATCGGAGATTTAAATATTTAAAGGTTCCGCAGGTGGCCTGTGATTTCGGCGGCTCGCGGAACCTTGATGTTTTTGCGGGGCTGTCGATGCTGTTTTACTGTTTCTTGAACTCCACCTTCTCGTGGTTGACGAGTTTCAGCTCCTTGTCGCCCTTGGTGATGGTAACTTTTATTCTTCTGCCGGCACCTTGATGAAGTTCACCTTCTTCGGGTTGTAGAGTTTCAGAACATTGCCATCTTGGTCAATCACTTCTATGGCAGGGCCGGGCTGCTCCGTGCCGAGAGTGCCGAGAGCTTCGGCTTTGCCTCCGGCATAAATGGGTACTGCTATTGTCAATTTATCGGTGGCGGCTTTCTTTCTTTTGTTAAGCTCCGGTCTGTTTTTGGCATTATTGATGTTTATCACATCTTCTGCAATATAAGACTGCAGGTAGGCACTCGTGGAATACTCGCCCAAGATGGCGGTGATTTCAGCAATGGCGTTTTGTTTATCCGTTGCCTCCTCTGTTGAATAAAAATTGGAGTTGAAATAACAACCATGCCAAGCGGTACTATTATTAGCCGGGGCGGCATCATAATTCCAGTCATCAGGCAAAATCAACTCGATAGGCGAGGGAGAACCGATTCCCCAAAACGCATCCGTATCAATAGCATACTGACAGGCTGTTCCTTCAAATTTAACGGAGGTCAAACCAGAGCAATTATCAAAAGCCCTGTCAGCAATATCGGTTACCGAATTGGGAAATGTAATAGAAGACAGCTTATTACAGTTACTGAAAGCATTCATTCCAATAGCTTTTATGGTATTGGGAAGGGTAATAGATGTCATTTCGCTGCAGTCACTGAAAGCACCAGCGCCAATCATATAAACATCACCGTTAAATGTAATAATGCCCTTATTATTAGAAAAAGCATGAGATTAAATTATCGCATCAAATGCGCCAGTATTGGGAGAAATAGGCTCGCTTGCCGTGTAAGTAATTTGATTCGCCCATAAGGCCGTGCCCATCGTGAGGGCGAGGAAAAGGAAAAATAGTTTACACATATTTGATCGTTTATTTTTATTACGAAGCAGGTCAACCACTTTGAAATTTTTTGCAAAGGTACATAATTTTTGGATTTT
>X431_Quagga__coassemble_114_pt1 | contig 16380 bp, 15 predicted proteins | sample X431_Quagga__metabat2_low_PE_006 | metagenome-assembled genome bin X431_Quagga
ATGTTAAACAGATGTAAAAAAATAATAATAACTTCACAATATTGTCAAGAAAATTGAAATGAAAAAAGTTGTAATTATTTTCAAACAAATTTATCAACTTTTAAACAAGAATTTTGTTGATAACTTTTGAATATTGATTAACAAACAGATATAAAAACATTAAAAACAATTAAGTTTTATAACTTGTTCAAAATAAGCAAAAAAGCGGTTGTGGCATTTTAAAATTTTTTTTACTTTTGTAAAAATTTTTCAACATTTGTTTTATGAATAAAATAATTCCTATAGCATCTGATCATGGTGGTTTTTTGATGAAGCAGTATATCATTGAGAGACTGAAAGATAGCGGTTATGAAGTGAAAGATTATGGTTGTCATTCGGAGGAGAGTGTCGATTATCCCGACATGATACATCCGTTGGCTAAAGACATAGAAGACGGCAAATATCCACTTGGAATCATTCTTTGCGGAAGCGGCAACGGCGCGCAGATGACTGCGAATCATCATCACAATGTGCGTGCGGCTCTTTGTTGGAATGTAGAACTCGGGAAGTTGGCGCGTCAGCATAACGATGCAAACATCCTTGCTCTGCCGGGTCGTTTCATCGGCAACGAACTTGCATGGGAGATTGTAAAGGCTTATCTTACAACTGATTTTGAAGGCGGTCGTCACACACGTCGTGTTGAGAAAATAGAAGTGAAATAAATATGTCGGAAAGTTCATTTTTCAAGCAAAACGTAGATAAGGTAGTCGCCGACGATGAATTTCGCGGCAAGATGAACGCACATTACGATTTTTTCAAGAAAGTCGTGATGAACAGTGCGAGTCATTACTCCGATTTTGAGCTTGAAAAGTCGAGGGCTTTCAACATCCGCAACAAAGCTTTCAGGAATTACGACAAGCTTTTGGTTGATTTCGAGACGAATTGCCTCAACAACGGCGTCACGGTGAAATGGGCGCGTGATGCAGAAGAGGCAAAGCAGATGGTTTACGACATAATTAATAGTGAAAAGGCGAAAAACGTTATCAAGACAAAGAATAGCGTCGCAGAGGAGATAGGTCTGCTTTCTTTTTTGAAGATGAAGAAAGTAAGCGTAAGTGAAACAGACTCAGGCGATTTCATTTGTTATTGCGATGATGAGCGTCCGTCAGATTCGCAACATCCGGCGGCACATCTCACCTTGCATGAAATATCGGAGCGTTTCACGGATAAGTTTTCGGTAAAACCTAACCTGAAACCTAATCAGCTGATGACGATAGTTCGTAAAGTATTAAAAAACAGCTATTTAAATGCAGATATTGCGATAACAGGCGTCAATTTCTTTGTTTCTGACACTGGTGGTATCGTAATCTCCGAAGACGAAGGCAATGTCTTGAAATCCATCGCATCAGCCGGAAAACATGTGGTTTTGACAGGCATTGACCGACTTGTGGCGACGCTCGATGACATGTCAACGCTTTTGCCGCTGTCGTCAATTTATGAAGTATCAAGAAACAGAGTATCAGCTAATTACATTTTTGCCAACAAGCCTGATTATGTAGTTCTAGTTGACAACGGACGGTCGGATGTCATTGGGAAAGAGTATCAGCGTCAGATTATGACGTGTTTGGATTGTGGAGGTTGCAACAGCATTTGTCCGATTTTCAACACTATAGGCGGTCATGTCTATGAGATGTCGGTTTCAGGACCTGTCGGTACTGTGCTAAAACCCATAAAGGAAGATGCCGAATTTGCTTCGCATTTCGCGACGCTTTGCACTTCATGCCGTCAATGTGAAAAATATTGTCCGATAAACATTAAACTCAGCGATTTGATTCTTCATAACAGAATGGAAATCGTAAAGGAAAACAAGTCGCTGATAGATGAGAAGAACTTGTTTATATTAATGAACAAAAGGGTAGAAAACCGCAAGAACATGGACAGGCAGAATATGTTTATCAACGTAGAATACAGGCAGTTGATGAAGAGAAACTGGGGTTCTAAGCGGGCTATTCCGGAGTTTGCACAGAAGACATTTTCGCAACTTTGGAAAGAGGCGAACGGCATTACAGAATGAAAATTTTTAAATTTACAGAAAAATAAATTTTAAATAAAAAAAGTAATAGTATCATTAACAACACAGTATGAAAAAGTTATCTATGTTTTTGTTTATTGCGTTGATGAGTCTGGGACTTTTCGCGCAGGTTGAGATCACAGACGATTTCAACAGTTACAGTGAAGGCACATTCAACGGCCAGGGCGGTTGGAAAGCCGTGAAACACAGCGCCGGCGGCGGCGTGATGAAAATCGAATATGTAGGCGGTGACGGAACAACCACGCCTGACGAGACTCTCGGCGTATTCTTCGATGCTGCCAATACAAATTACGGTGAGATTGCCACACACAAAGCCACCGATGGTTGGAATTTCGATTTCTCACAGGGTGGGACAATTGAGATTGAAATAGATATGTATCGTAACTACTGGGGCACGGTGTTCGGTGTCGGCTACGACGCTGACGGCGACGGCTCGGTGCTTCCTCCGATGAGTTATGAGACGACAAAACCAAATCCTAACCTTCCCACTCAGGACGGCGGCATCTGGTTCACCACAACTTATAATAGGACCGACGATGATCGTTTTATAAATGGCATAGTGCTGCCTAACAATACTTTAGCTGTTGATTACGATTATGACTGCGAAGGTTGGATGCGCTGGAAAATGATGATTGACCTTGCGGCCAATAACGGTCAAGGAAGCGTTTCGATGTTCATCGACTGTGGTTGTACAGGCGATTTTCAGCCGGTTCCTGAGATTCAGGGTGTCAACTGCGGACTTACTCCTGGCAGCGGCGACCGCTTCGATCCTGCGATGTGGGACGGCGTGTTCTTCCTCAACAGCAGCCATGCCGGTTACGACAACTTCGTACTTCGCACAATCCCAGCCGGACTTGCTTCACAGTTCATTGATTTTCAGGCTATTTCAGACCAGCTTACATCAGCTTCCCCGATACAGCTCATGGCAACCGCCTCATCGGGACTTCCGGTAAGTTTTGAAGTCGTTTCAGGTCCGGCAACAGTCAGCGGTAACACATTGACTCTCAACGGTACTCCTGGCGTGGTGAAAGTAAAAGCTGTTCAGGACGGAGACACGAACTGGCAGCCGGCTCCGGCCGTCACGCGTACCTTTGAGGTCGTTGACCCTGACGCATACACTCCGGAGATAACAATCCGCCGCCCTTACGACGGGACAATGGTCTATGCACCTACGTTGAACGACCCAATACTCCTCGTTATCAGCGCTTACATCGAACACGGCGATGCCATTAAGTTTGAAGATGTTACAGTTTTAATAAACGGTGAGGATATGGAACTTGAAACAGCATATCCTAACGACCCGTCAAACGGTTATTGGTACACTTCATGGACTCCGACGACTTACGGCAGCTTCGACATGACAGCCACCATCACGCAGAGTGGCGGAAAGACAACATCAGTATCGAACACATTCACAGTGACTAACGAATTTAACAATATTGAAGTGACTGCATTTAACGGCGACCTCGTGGTGACACCTGATCAGCAGAGCAACACAAAGGACTATGTGTTCCCGAGCCATGTCAACGCCTTCAACGACATCAGGTTGAATTATCAGCATCAGTGTGTCGGTGGTTGCGACCCATACGACCGTGTCGGTTACTGCCGCGTGAAGAACTATCGTGGTGAATGGGTTGAACTATTCCGTTATGTCGCCCCGTTCGGCGTCGAATGCGAAGCCGACCTCGATGTCACAGATTACACAACAGTGCTTCAGGGACTCGTTGAGTTCGAGCTTTATTTCCAGACATGGAACGGCAACGGCTATGCTCCTATTGCCACATTCAATTATACGAAAGGAACTCCTGAGTATAAGTATGTCGATATGAACGAGTTATGGTTTGGCATATACGATTTCGGCGATTATGCAAACCAGCAGCCTGTTCCTGAAATCAACTACACCTTCCCGGAGGTGACGCAGAAGGCAAACCTGAAGGTTATCACCACCGGTCACAACTGGAGCAGCGGCACAAACGGTGCATACAACACCGATAACGCGGCGGAATTCAGTGATAACACGCATCACGTTTATGTCAACGGAGCAAAGAAATACGACCAGCACAACTGGTTGACATGCAACCCTAACCCTTACGGCTGCCAGCCGCAGAACGGCACTTGGACATACGAGCGTTCAGGTTGGTGCCCTGGCTCGATGGGTAAGGTGTGGGATTTCGACCTCAGCGAATATGTTGGCAATGGAAGTGCGACGATTTTCTATCAGTTCGACCCGACATACATCGACCAGTGCCATCCGAACTACCCCGACTGCGTGAACGGCCAGAACAACTGTCCGAACTGCTCGGCTGCCGACAACCCTATTTTGAGACTGTCGGGTGCCGTCGTCAGCTACAGTGACGACATCGCCGTGATTAACAATGTCCTTACCTTGATTGACCACAGCGACCCGTTTGAGGTTGGCATCATACCAAATCCTGCAACGTCAACATTGAAGCTTTCAACAAGTTACGATAAGGGTCGTGTTTGCTGCCACATCTTGAACATGCAAGGCCAGGAAGTCCGCAACTTCGTGTTTGAAGGCGAGACGACAATCAGCGTTGAAGACCTTCCTTCGGGTGTTTATATGGTCAGCTTCATCGGCGGCCAGGTTGTGACAAGGAAGTTCGTGAAAGAATAGAAAGTTAAAAGATTAGAGAGTAGAGATTAGAGAGGCTGGCGCACGTTGGTTCATATCAACTGCGTCGGCCTTGTTTTTTGTTAACCAATTTTTTGTCAATTAATTTTGGCTTTAAAAAATTGAAAATATTTTTCGTGGAGGTTTAAAAAACATTGCTATATTTGCAGCGATAAAAATATGAATTAAGAAACAGAGAATTTTTAGAAAATAAAGACATAAACAAGCATTAGGCTTTTTCTTTCTACTTGAAAGTTTGGTCACTTGAGATAACTGAAAGAAATAAGTTTGAGTGTCACGTGTGTAGCGTGTAACTTGACATATTTCGTAGTTATCGGGTACGACCAAACACCTCAAGTAGCGGAAACAAGTTAAGTTTCACGCTTTTTTTGTGTGCAAAAATTATAATTATTCTCACGTAATTTTTTATAAAGACACTTAGCAACAAAATGATAGTAATTGAAAGATATGGACAACACTGATGATATAATTTGGATTAACGCAGAGGATGTCTCGGTTAAAGAAAATAATCTTAAAAAATCGTGTAAATATCCAAAACCTATTTGTGATTTACGTACATATTCAGATCTCAAGGAAGAATTGCTTGTAAAATGTGAACCTAAGAATTACTATGGCGAAAATTACGATCACGATATGGTAAATTATGCTATTGATTTAACCGATGAAATCAAGAAAACAGATGAAAATGATATTCCAACATTGAAACGATTACGCAAGTCGGCAATTGAAAAACTCGAAGTTAGATTTGTTACAAAAGATTTGTATGAAACATTATTGAAACAAACAAATCCAGATGATTTTGACGACATTGAAACGAAGCATATCATCAATGATTATCATTTGAAAGTGTTGATGGCCGCCGATAATATAGAAGAACTTGAATTGATAAAAGAAGATATTATAAACATTTCAAATGGAATAAAATATTTTGATTTATTAACAACATTACAGTCATTGGACATTGACGATGTTTTTCTCTGTCAGAAAGAAGAAATTATCAAGGAGATGCCATTGCTGGATTATAAAGATGCCGAGAAAAAAATAAAAACACTTTCAGAAAGCAATAAAATATACAAAGAGCTAATCAATTTTCCCATTGAAAAATACAAAATATTCCATGGTAACAAAGTAGAACATTTTAGAGAAAACATTCATAAAAATTTATCTTACAACCATTTGAGTGAATTTTTAAAAGAGATGAATTTGATGATTGAGGATACAGGAATAATGGTCCTGATTATCACGGGAATGACTGTAATTGTCTCTATGTTATTATCAATATTTGGTTTATTATGAATATTTGGAACAGAATAGTTGAATGGTTTTCAGACCGTTCGGAGAGAGACAGGCTTTTGCGTAATTTTAACAATTCGGCAAAGGAGGCCTTTATAAACGGAATGGCACCGACCATGCTGAGAGCAAAAATATCAAGAGGATGCAAAGAGTATCATCATAAGTATTCGTCTTGGTTGAGCAGTGGTTTCCGTATTGAAGTTTTCAGTGGAAGACAACTATCGAAAGACGAAATTAAGTTAATCGGACAAGTTATCCTATCCGATGATGTGCTTGTCAGACGGCTCGTCGTTCTTGGATGGGATACTTTGGAAATCCATTGCGATGAAGGAAATTACGGGTTGCGTTGGCAACTCAAAGATTTTATGTATTTAGAATTTAAAAATTAGGTATGGATACGATTGTTAACGACAGCATTACTGGTGGTTTTGGGAATGCCGGCAACGTTTTTGACGCATGGATGATAATCGCAATTGTTGAATTGATAATCATTGCATTGCTGTTGTTTTTCAGAAATAAAAGAAACATAAAATACGTTGCGGCACAAAGGCTCAAAAGCGACATTATCAAAGAAAAGATTGATTTTGAAAACACTTTCATGAGTGCTTTCCATTCAAAAGAATTATACGATAAGTTAAAGAGAAGATGCCATCCCGACAGATTCGCCCCCGATGAGGGAAAGATGAAAATCGCCGATGATATTTTCCAACGTATCAGAAAATACGAGACAAATTACAATAAACTCGTTGAATTACAAGAAGAAGCAAAAGAGAAACTTGGTATTAACATTTAAAAAATAAGTTATGGAAGCAGAAAGAGCATTGTTCTTTTTTATAGGAATATTGTTAGCATTAGGTGTAGGCCACATGGGCAGCAAACGCAAAATAGGGTTTGGCTGGGCGTTTTTCCTTTCAGTTATAAATCTTTTTATCGGATTGATCGTTGTCTTATGTTCCAAAAAGCTCAGCAAAGATATTAAGTTCATCGATGCTGAAGATAAGAAAGGGAAGGATGCATGAAAGTCGCGGGTTGGATATTGTTAGTCATAGGCTGTCTGTCTTTTTTCGGCAATGCAATTAACGGGAACTCATTGGTTGGCTCGACTGTCTTCATAGCACTTGGTGCTTATTTTATACACAATGCTAATCAGAAGAAGGAAGACGAAGAAAAGAAAAAACAATGGGAAGATGGCGGACAAGAAGGTGATATGAGGAACTAAACAAAACTGTGTCAACCTCACTTTCCAATCAAGAAAATTCAGGACGGTCTAACTTCTGTCCTGAGTTTTTTATGCCTTTAAAATTCTTCAAAAAATTTTTCAAAAATGTAACATTCTAACCTAAAATTATACTATTAATTAGGTAAATGTAATGTACATAAACATTTTGAAAAACTGTACAGGTTTATTTATATGCGCACTATCGGAAAATTTTATACTTTTATATGTGCGCACTATCGGAAATTTGTGTACTTTTGCACCTGCGTATTATCGGAATATTATGATTTTTAAAAGAAAAATTTACGAAAAACTACTCGACTGGAAGAAAAACAACGGTCAGAAAGCACTGCTCATCGAAGGAGCAAGACGTATCGGAAAATCAACGATAGTTGAAGAATTCGCAAAAAACGAATACAAAAGCTATATACTCATCGACTTTAACAATGCCGACAAACTTGTTTTTGAGACTTTTGAAAATTATTCAAACAATCTTGACACTCTGTTTTTAATGCTTTCTACTATTTACAAAGTGCCGCTACACAAACGTGAGTCTGTGATTATTTTCGATGAAGTACAACGTTATCCTTTTGTGCGTCAATTGGTTAAGTATTTAGTTAAAGACGGACGCTACGATTACATCGAAACCGGTTCTCTTATTTCTATACACAAGAATGTCAAGGATATAACTATTCCATCCGAAGAAAAAGGCATCAAAATGTACCCGATGGATTTTGAGGAATTTTGCATTGCAATGGGAGAAGAACAAAAAATCGAATATGTGAAGTCGTGCTTCCAAAATAAAAAACCGTTGATACAGGGTCTTCACAACAATATGATGCATCTGTTCAGACAGTATATGATTGTCGGCGGAATGCCAAAAAGTCTTGCTTCATACCTCGAAAACAACAGAAATTTTCAAGCATCAGATATTGAAAAGCGTGACATTATACATCTTTACCGTGAAGACATTATGAAAATAGAAGGCAAATACAAGTCAAAAGTATTGGCCATCTTCGATCAAATCCCAGGTTTGCTTTCAAAACATGAAAAACGAGTTGTTTTCAAAAATGTAGTTGAAAATTCAGATATCGCACAATACCAAGAAACATTTTTCTGGCTTGCTGATTCTATGATTGCCAATGAATGTTTCAACTGTTCAGATCCGAATGTCGGTCTCTCAATGAACGAAGACCGGACATACGTGAAATGTTATATGGGCGACACCGGACTTCTTGTAAGTCACGCTTTCAGTGAAAACGAAGTCTCTGATGGTGAACTGTTTAAAGAATTGCTTTTTGGCAAACTTTCTGTAAATGAAGGAATGTTGTATGAAAATGCCATTGCACAAATGCTGGTGGCGGCAGGTCACAAACTGTATTTTTACACGCATTACAATAATGAAAAACACAGGAATGACATTGAAATTGATTTCATTTTGTCGAACAACAGTAAGTTGAAATACAAGATTTTCCCGATTGAAGTGAAATCAACCGACAGGTACAAAACCACTTCACTCGAACGTTTTTACGAAAAATATCACGAACGCATTGGCATCAACTATGTAATTCATCCAAAAAATCTTGAAGTGAAAGACAATTGGGTTTTCCTTCCGCCTTACATGACTTTTTGCTTGTAATAGTTTGTGAAATTATCGTTGACTGAATAAAAAAAGACGGACGCAAGTCCGTCTTTATCATTCGTGAAATTCGTGGTGACTATTTAAGATAATCATTTACAAAGTTCATAAGCTCTTCTCCGCTCAGGTTTCTCGCCACGATGACGCCGTCTTTGTCAATCAGGACATTCTGCGGAATGAACGCGATGCAATACATGTCGGCGACTTTGTTGTTCCAGCCTTTGAGGTCACCAGTGTGGTTTTTCCAAGTCAGATTGTCATCGGCGACAGCTTTCTGCCACGCGGCCTTGTCGGTGTCCAAAGAAACGCTCACAACGTCAAAGCCTTTGTCTTTGAAAGCGTTATAGACCGCGACGACATTCGGGTTCTCCTTGCGGCAGTCGGGACACCATGAAGCCCAGAAATCAATCATCGTGAGATTGTTATTTTCCACAAATTCACTTAAGACAAAAACTTCGCCATCAATAGTCTCCTGCTTGAAATCAAGGCATTTGCTGCCAACAGAAACGTTCCTGACCTTAATGATGTATTTTTTCATCAGCTTGATGTATCCGCTGTTCACGTTTTCAAAACTTTCAAGAAGTTTCAACTGGTCTTCATCGGTGAAAGCCCATTTGTAACGGTATAAAGCGTATGCGCCGATGGCGTCGGTGTGGTTTTCCTTGACAAATCTCATTGCCTCATACATCAGTTCTGTCTCGTCTTCGATAGAGTTGAGTTGCTCGTCCAAAGCGATGATTTTATACTGTCTTTCACCCGCCTGAACTTTTATCTGATTATAGTTCTGATAATCTCCTATAATCATAACATCTTGATTATCAATAAAGAAAGTCAATGGTCTCTTCCAATTTTCGACGTTGATAAAATAAGCGTCGGAATTTTCGCCTTTGTTGACTTTGAACACAACGTTATCTTTTTTCATGACAACGCTGTCGGTTGTGACAAGGTTTTCGTTGACATACTTTTTAAGATAGACAGTTTTGCCTTTGGCGTTTTGAAGATTAACATTGATTTTCAATGTGTTATTGTCGGAGCATGATACGAGGCACATTGCTGCCAACAAAGTGATGAATAGTTTCTTCATACGAATTTTCTTTTTTTTATAGGTTTAAACAAATATGAAATCAATAAAATGAGTAGTGCTGAGATGGGGACACTTGCGAGAACTTCTAACAAAATGACACCTATCAGCTTGAAAGTGAATGCTTCTAAAAGGAAGAGCGTGAAATTGTGGATTATGAGGATGATGAGCGAATAGACCAGGAACCAAGCGGCGCCTTTTTTCTCAATTGTCGGTTCTTGTTTTTCGTCGAGTTCGCTTTTTCTTGTCATCATATCAATGATATACGGTCTGAGGTAGGCGATAAGTACGGTTGCAGCAGCGTTAAGCCCGGGCGTGCCGTTGAAGATGTCAACGGCGATGCCCATCGCGAAACCTTCCAAAAGCAGCTGGCTCTTCGGGGTTTTGAACGGACGTTGCAGGATGAAAAGAATGTAAACGACGGGATGGATATAACTTCCGAGCCGGATATTATCCAACATCAAAACCTGCAAAAGTAACAGGCCGATAAAACTTAATATGTTCTTTATCTGTGTGTTAGGCATAATGAATCAATTTCCGACTTGAAGTTGTTTTTCACTATATATACATGCTGAAGTGTGCTGAAATTTGTTGAGAACTTCAGTCTCGCCGACTTGAAGTCGTCTCTTTCTTCGGGTATGCTTTCTTCGATAACGCCTATGGATATTCCGGCGGGCAGTGTGTTTGAGAAACCGCTTGTCACCAACGAATCACCTTTTTTGATGTCAACGTGCGCTGGAATGTCGATGACGGTGCCGTAGTCGCAGCCGTCATTTTTCCAGACCACGCTTGCAATATTCTGATTGTCAACGAATCTCGCGCTTGTCACGGAATAAGTGTTGAGCAGGCTCATCACCGATGCGTAATGATTGCTGACATTCACCACTTTTCCCACGATGCCGTTGCCGCTGATGACGCCCATATCGACCTCAACGCCGTCAATCCGCCCCTTGTTGATCACGATGTAATTATTCATCTCATAAAGGCTGTTGCTGACGACATTCGCCGGCATATAGGTGAAAGTCTGGTCGGTGAATGTCGAGTCGCTGTTGAAGTCGTATTTTTCTAACTTATTCATCAGAAATGCGTTATGTTGCGTCAGCAGTTCATTTTCTTTTTTGAGGTTAAAATAGCCGCCGATGTCGGACATCTTTGTGTGCACCCCGCCGGTGATGCTGTTTGACATGCTCACCAATTTTCTGTTATGATACGGGAGACTGTTAAGTATCAATAAGATACATACAATTTCCAATAGCAGAAACAGTAATACTGCGCTGTATTTCTTTAAGAAAACGAGCAGGTTGTACATTTGAGCAGTCCGTTACTTGATGAGGAACGGGAATTTGTCAAAGTTTTTGAGAGCTATGCCTGTGCCACGTGCCACGGCGCGCAGCGGGTCTTCCGCCACGTGGATAGGAAGCTGTGTCCTGTCGTGCAGACGTTTGTCAAGGCCTCTCAGCAACGCGCCGCCGCCGGTGAGGTATATGCCGGTGCGGAAAATATCGGCTGAAAGTTCAGGCGGTGTCACCTCTAAGGTGTTGAGCACGGCGGCCTCAATCTTCGAGACGCTCTTGTCGAGACAGTGCGCTATCTCTTTGTAGTTCACCTTAATCTCCTTCGGGATGCCGGTCAGCATGTCGCGGCCGTGCACCGCGTAATCCTCAGGCGGGTTGTCTAAGTCCTGGATTGCCGAACCGACCTCAATCTTTATAAGTTCGGCGGTGCGCTCGCCAATGTTCATGTTGTGTTCCTTGCGCATGTAATCGACGATTTCCTCCGTGAAGTCGTCGCCAGCCACGCGGATTGAGCGGTTTGTGACAATGCCGCCGAGTGCGATGACGGCGATTTCCGAGGTGCCGCCGCCTATGTCAACAATCATGTTGCCCATCGGCTCGAGGACGTCGATGCCTATGCCTATGGCCGCCGCCATCGGTTCGTGTATCAGCCTGACTTCCTTTGCGCCGGCCTGCTCTGCGCTGTCTTTGACGGCTCTCTCCTCCACCTCGGTGATGCCCGAAGGGATGCAGATGACCATCTTCAACGCCGGCGGGAAAATCGAGTTATGGAAATTTATCATCTTTATCATCTCGCGAAGCATGAACTCCGCCGCCTGGAAGTCGGCGATGACACCGTCGCGTAACGGTCTGATAGTCTTGATGTTTTCATGCGTCTTGCCATGCATCATCATGGCACGCTTGCCGACAGCCATAATCTGCTGTGTGTCGCGCTGCAACGCCACGATGGAAGGCTCGTCAACCATCACCTTGTCGTTGTAGATGATGATGGTGTTGGCCGTGCCAAGGTCGATTGCCAATTCTTTGTTTAAGAAAGAGAAGAGTCCCATAATTTTATATTTTTTTAATGTTTGAAATGTCTGAATCCGGTGAATACCATAGCGATGCCGAGTCTGTTGCAAGCATCGATGGAGTCTTGGTCACGCACCGAGCCGCCGGGCTGCACGATGGATTTTATCCCGGCTTCGTTGGCGATTGTCACGCAGTCGTCGAACGGGAAGAAGGCATCAGACGCCAAGACCGCGCCGTTGAGGTCGAAGTTGAAACTTTTCGCCTTCGCGATGGCCTGACGAAGCGAGTCAACACGTGAGGTCTGACCGATGCCCGAGGCGCAAAGCTGCTTGTCCTTCGCAAGCACGATGGCGTTTGAACGACTGTGTTTCACAATCTTGTTTGCGAAAATCAAATCATCAATAATATTTTGATTTTCAACGAGTTTATCGGTCACAGGCTTGAAATCGGCGGACGTCTCCGAATGAAGGTCGCGGTCTTGTTCCAGAATGCCGTTGAGTGCCGACTTATATACTTTTGAAGGGAATTTGTTCGATTTCAGCTTGAGGACGATTCTGTTTTTCTTCGAGAAGAGGATGTCGAGGACGCCTTCGTTGTAACTTGGTGCGACGCAGACTTCAAAGAACATCTTGTTCATCTCTGTAGCTGTTTGAATGTCAATAGGTTGATTGCTAACCATCACGCCGCCGAATGCCGAGACAGGGTCGCCGGCGAGGGCTGCGTTGTATGCGTCGAGGATATTGCCGCGCGATGCTATGCCGCACGGGTTGTTGTGTTTCAAGATCGCGAATGTCGGCTCATCGAACTCGCGGATGAGATTCAGACCAGCGTCAAGGTCGAGTAAGTTGTTGTACGACAGGTCTTTACCATGCAGTTTCTCAAATACTTCATCGAGGTTCCCGTTGAACACAGCCTGTTGGTGAGGGTTTTCGCCATATCTCAACGCTGAGGTTTTTTCGGTTCTGCCGTCGAACCAGTTGAAGATTGCCGTGTCGTAATGTGAGCTTGTCTGGAAAGCGTACTTTGCGAAACGCATCCTGTCTTCGATTGAAGTGCATCCGTTCTGTTGCTCGTACATGTCCATAAACTTTTGATAATAAGCCGATGACGGGACGATGAGGCAGTGGTTGAAGTTCTTCGCGCCGGCGCGGATGAGCGAGATGCCGCCGATGTCGATTTTCTCTATGATCTGTTCTTTGTCGTCGGTGTTTCTCACGGTCTCCTCGAAAGGATAGAGGTCAACGATGACGAGGTCGAAAGCAGGGATGTTATATTTCTGCATTTCCTGAATGTCGCCTTCGTTATCTAAACGTGCGAGGATTCCGCCCATGACCTGCGGGTGCAGGGTCTTGACACGACCGCCGAGAATAGAAGGATAACCCGTCAACGACTCCACCGAACGCACGCTGCCGTCAATTTTTTTGATGAAGTCCAAAGTGCCGCCTGTGGCGTAGATTTGCACGTCATTTTTCTTCAAAAGATTGACAATTTTATCAAGGTCAGTTTTATAATATACTGATATTAAACAATTTGTGATTTTTTTAAGTGCCATAATCATTTTAGGTTTAAAAGTGCAATTATAATGAAAATCTGCGAGATGAGATTGATTTTTTGAAAGAATTTTAAAGTTTTTTATGTCGTGGGCAAAATGTTTTTTCGGCTGTGCCAAATTAAAGTATAAACAATTGAAAATTAAAAAGTTATTTGATGTTGAAAAAAAATTGAGAAAAAATGTCGGAAACCCAGAAAAAAAATATAATTTTACGGGTTAAAAAAGTTATAGGTGGAAACTCGTTGGATAATAGCCCAAGAGGCTGATAAACAAAATGTTAGAAACTTGTCTGATGCTTTAGGCATCGACGAGATTTTGGCATCGTTGCTTATCCAACGCGGAATAACGACTTTTGATGAGGCAAAAGACTTCTTCCGCCCGTCGCTGTCGCATCTCCACGACCCGTTCCTTATGAAAGATATGGACAAGGCTGTTGACAGGTTGCAGCTTGCTATGCAAAACGGCGAGAAAATCTTGATTTACGGCGACTATGATGTTGACGGGACAACGGCTGTGGCGTTGATTTACACCTACTTGAAGAACCTGGTCAATAAGAAAAAGATTGAGTTTTATATCCCTGACCGTTACGAAGAGGGTTACGGCATATCGTACAAAGGCATTGATTACGCCGCCGAAAACGGCTTCGGCTTGGTCATCGTCCTCGACTGTGGCATCAAAGCTGTCGAGAAGATTGAATACGCAAACGAGAAAGGCGTTGATTTCATCATCTGCGACCATCACCGTCCGGGTGATGAGATTCCGAAAGCTGTGGCAGTCCTTGACTCCAAACGCGTTGATTGTCAGTATCCTTATAAAGAACTCTCGGGTTGTGGCGTCGGTTTCAAGCTCGTCACTGCTCTGTCAATGCGCCTCAGACGTCCGATAGAGGAGGTCTATGCCTTGATGGATTTTGTGGCGGTGAGCATTGCCGCCGACATCGTGCCTATCACAGGCGAGAACCGCGTGTTGGCGTATTTCGGACTCAAGCTGCTGAACCGCCGTCCGCGTCCAGGCATCGAGGCGGTGCTTCGTCATGCCAACATCAGACGTCGTGACGAAAACCCCGACTCCGATGTTGAGTCACAGAACGTTCTTGAAAGAGAGATGACAATCAGCGACTTGGTGTTCCTGATAGGTCCTCGCATCAATGCGGCGGGTCGTCTTGAGAAAGCCAGCGACTCTGTCAGGCTGCTGATTGCGACCAACTACGAACATGCCGAGAAACTCGCCTCGAGCATCAACGACCTGAATGCGAAACGTCGGGAGTTCGACAATGCCATCACCGAGGAGGCCCTCGCGATGATTGAGGCCGACGAGAAGATGCGGCTCGCCAAGAGCACCGTGATTTTCAATGAGAACTGGCACAAAGGCGTTATCGGCATCGTGGCGTCGCGGCTCACCGACTCGTATTACCGCCCGACAATAGTGCTCACGCGCTCGGGCAACCTCATCACCGGCTCGGCACGCTCGATAAAGAACTTCGATATCTACGATGCCATCGACGACTGCTCCGACCTGCTCGAACATTTCGGCGGTCATAAATACGCCGCCGGACTGTCGTTGAAACCCGAAAATCTGCCGGCATTCGCTGAGCGTTTTGAAGAATATGTTTCAGAACATCTTAAAAATGAGGAGCTTGTGCCAGAACTTAACGTTGACATACGTCTTAACTTCTCCGACATCACGCCGAAATTCGTCAGGATTTTGAAGCAGTTTGCACCGTTCGGGCCAGGAAATCTGTCGCCAGTGTTCTTGTCGGACAATGTTGTCGATACAGGTTATTCCCGCGCTGTCGGGAATCATAAGCACTTGAAACTCACCGTGATGCAGAAAGACAACCCTGATGACACTTTCGCCGGCATCGCATTTCAGAAAGGTGACCTCTTCGACAGGATTCATGAGAAGGAGCCGTTTTCGATGTGTTATTACGTTGAGGAGAACTTCTGGCTCGGGAAGACGACGTTGCAGCTTAACGTCAAAGACATCAAGTTTCCGGATGAGAAGTAAAACAAATTACAAAAACAACACCCTTACAATCACTACCAACCCGCAGACTATCAATATGATGCCTGTAATGTGATTCAGCACCCTCATTCTTTCTTCGGTGAAGAAACGTTTCAGAGAATAAGCTCCGATGATTTTCAGTATGTCGAATGCCAAAACGGTGGAGAACGTCCCGATGAAGAACATGATGACCTTGTCGAGTTCACCATCGTAAGTACCTGAAGCCGTCGCCACACATGTCATCCAGAAAATCCAGATAAAAGGATTTAACACATTCATAATAAATCCTTTACCTAAATACACATACCATCGTGAACCTTCCGGCTTCTTGATATTCAGTTTTTCGTCAACTTTGTCAAGCTTCTCGTCAAGTTTCTCAAATCTCTTTTCAAACTGCTCGAGTTCCTCGTTTTTGCGTTTCGACCGCTCGACAACATTTTCAGGTTTGCTTCTGTAGGTTAAGATTCCGAAGACAATGACGATGATGCCGGCGGCTATTCCGGCGAGCATCACGTTTCTGTTTCCGCTGTTAAAATCCAACTGGACTGATGTCATCATCATCACC
>X431_Quagga__coassemble_119_pt1 | contig 16002 bp, 13 predicted proteins | sample X431_Quagga__metabat2_low_PE_006 | metagenome-assembled genome bin X431_Quagga
CATTCAACACCATTTACAGCCGCACGGGTGCGGGCAACGATTTCCTCGGATGGGTGGATCTTCCTTCGAGCATCACGCACGAATTTATCGCCGACATCAAAGCGAAAGCCGCGGAACTGCGCAGGAAATCGGAGGTTTTCGTCGTCATCGGCATCGGCGGCTCGTACCTCGGCGCACGCGCCGTCATAGAGTCACTTGTGAATCATTTTTCACAATTCATGACGACCGACGCCCCGAAAGTCATATTCGCAGGCCACACGATGAGCGAGGATTATATGTCAGACCTTCTGCAACTCCTTGATAATAAAGATTATTCGATGACTGTCATTTCCAAGTCGGGAACAACGACGGAGCCTGCCGTGGCGTTCAGGATTCTCAAAAATCATATCGAAAAGAAATATGGCAAGGAAGAGGCACGCACCCGTATCGTGGCGATCACCGACAAGGCGAAAGGCGCGTTGAAGGTTCTCGCCGACAACGAAGGCTACAAGTCGTATGTGGTGCCTGACAACGTCGGCGGACGCTATTCCGTGCTGACACCTGTCGGCCTCCTGCCGATTGCCGTGGCGGGCATCGACATCGAGCAACTTGTTGCAGGAGCGCAACTCATGGAGAAGTATTGCATTGAAAATCAAGATGCAAACAACGTGGCGGCGAAATATGCAGTGGCGCGTCAGGCTCTTTATCATCTTGGGAAAACAAATGAGATCCTCGTGAATTACGAGCCTCGTCTGCAATATTTCAGCGAGTGGTGGAAACAACTCTACGGCGAGAGCGAAGGCAAGGACGGCAAAGGCATTTTCCCCGCAAGTGTCACATTTACAACGGATTTGCATTCCATGGGACAATATATCCAGGAAGGTGTCCGCAACCTCATGGAGACTGTCATTTCTGTCGAAAACCCCGACAACGACATCAGGATTCCAAATGACGATGCGAATTTAGACCAGCTCAACTATATCGCAGGCCGCCGACTCTCGGAAGTCAACCTCACCGCCGAAAAAGCCACCATTCTCGCACACGTTGACGGCGGCGTGCCGAACATCCGCATCGCTGTGCCTCGCATCAACGCCAACGTCATGGGTCAGCTGATTTATTTCTTCGAAATGGCTTGTGCATTAAGCGGTTACATGCTTGAAGTGAACCCGTTCAACCAGCCGGGCGTGGAGGCTTACAAAAAAAACATGTTCGCACTCCTCGGAAAGGCCGGATATGAAGAGTTGAGGGAGAAGTTGTTGGAGGAGAGATTAGAGATTAGAGATTAGAGAAGTTCCAATGAATTTGAATTACAACGATATAGAGGTGATGGCGCCGGTAGGGTCATACGAGGCTCTCTCGGCGGCGATACAGGCTGGCGCCGGCTCGGTGTATTTCGGCATCGGACGGCTGAACATGCGCTCGAAGTCAACGAAAAACTTCACCCTCGACGACCTTCATGTCATCTCGGAGATTTGCCACGAACATAACGTAAAGAGTTATGTGACAGTCAATACCGTGGTTTTTGACGAGGAGATGGACGAGATGCGCTCTCTCCTCGATGCGGTGAAAGCCAACGACATCACGGCAATCATCGCCTCCGACCAAAGCGTGATACAATATGCCCGCAAAATCGGTGTTGAAATCCACATGTCAACGCAATGCAACATCACGAATCTTGAGGCTGTGAAGTATTATTCGCAGTTTGCCGACGTGATGGTGACAGCACGCGAGCTTAACATCAACCAAGTAAAACATATCACCGAAGAGATTGAACGTCAGCATATTACAGGGCCGAAAGGCGAGTTGGTGAGGATTGAGACGTTTTGCCACGGCGCATTGTGCATGGCCGTTTCCGGAAAGTGTTACCTGAGTCTCGACAACTTCGGGACAAGCGCCAACCGCGGTGCCTGCGTGCAGCCATGCCGTCGCGGCTATGAGGTGACAGACCGCGACAAGGAGATCACCTTGGCGATTGAAAATGAATATATTATGTCGCCGAAGGATTTGTGCACGCTGCCGTTTTTGGACAAGCTCCTTGCAGCAGGAGTGAAAGTCTTGAAGATCGAGGGGCGCGGTCGTTCGCCGGAATATACCAAGCTAACGGTGAGCGTCTATCGCGACGCCGTCGATGCAATTCGCGACGGCTCGTTCACCGAAGAGAAAGTCGCCGCGTGGATGGACAGACTGCGCAGCGTCTATAACCGCGACTTCTGGGACGGATATTACCTCGGCAGGAAAATGGGCGAGTGGACCGAGAAATACGGCTCGCAGGCGACACAAACCAAGCTCTTCGTCGGCACGATAACAAATTTCTTCGCGAAGATAAACGTCGCGGAAATAAGAATGGAGACACATGACCTCAATGTCGGCGACGAAATCATGATCATCGGCCCGACGACAGGCGTTTATGAAGATACAATAAAAGAAATCCGCGTTGACCTCAAGTCGGTTGCGAAAACCGAGAAAGGAGAACTGTGCTCGATACCGGCTCACGACATCGTCAGACGCGGCGACAAGGTTTATAAATTAGTTTCAGGACAAGATGCAACGATTTAATTTACATACACATAGCACTTATTCCGACGGCAAATGCCCGATGGAGGAGACTGTTGAAGAGGCCATCAAGCAGGGGCTTCACACGCTCGGATTCTCCGACCATTCCATGGTGCCGTTCGAAAGCAATGTCTCAATACAGAACGACAAAGTTGACGAATATATCAACAATCTGAGAAAACTGAAAGTTGAAAATGCCAGCAAAATCACCATTCTGTCTTCGATGGAAATGGAGTTCATCCCCGGCATCGTCACCGACTTCCAGAAGACAAAACGTGACCTTGACCTCGACTATCTCATTGGTTCCGTGCATCTTGTGGGAACCGACCCAGAACATCTCTGGTTCATCGACGGAAAACACATAGAGCCTTACGACGAGGGACTGCGTGACTATTTCGGAGGCGACATCCGCAGAGGCGTCCGCGCTTATTTCGACCAGGAAAACCTGATGATTGAAACTGAGAAGTTCGACATCATCGGACATTTCGACAAAATCAAGATGAACGCCCGCGGCCGTTATTTTCAGGAAGACGAGAAATGGTACCGCGACATGGTTCTGGAAACGCTCGACCTGATCAAACAGCACGACCTTATTGTGGAAATCAACACCCGAGGGCTCTACAAACAGCGTTACAACGGCTTCTATCCCGCCGAATGGCTGCTGCCCCGCCTGAAGGAAATGAACGTGCCTGTCGTGATTTCGTCGGATGCACACATATTCACCGAATTGACCAACTGCTTCCAAGAAGCGGAAAACGCCTTGAAATCAGTCGGTTACAGAGAGACAATGTGCTTTGTGAACGGACAATGGGAGGCGGAAGGTTTGTAAAAAAATTTAACTATGGACACTTTGATTTTGGCTCTCGCTATTCTTCCGGTCATCGTGCTGATGATTTACGTCTATAAAAAAGACAAATACGAAAAAGAACCTGTTGGAATGCTGATTAAAGCGTTCCTGCTCGGCATATTGTCAATTCCGTTGGCGCTATGTTATGACGAAATTTTTGCGGAGATGTTACCAGGCAAAACCGTGTTTTTTGAGGCGTTTTTCCAGGCCGGAATTCCTGAGGAACTGGCGAAATGGGGCCTTTTCATGTTGTTTATCTGGAAAAACAAGAATTTTGACGAGTTTTTCGACGGCATCGTCTATGCCTGTTTCATCGGTCTCGGCTTCGCCTGTATCGAAAACATCATGTATGTGTTTGATTATGAATCATATAATGATGCAATCCACACCGGAGTCATGAGGGCTCTGTTGTCTGTCCCTGGTCATTTCCTCTTCGCCGTGATAATGGGCTATTATTTCGGTTTGGCGAAATTCAAGAAAAACGAAAGAAGTAAATTCCTGACATTCAGCATCTTATTCCCAATCATCGCACACGGGCTTTTCGACTACCTGCTGATGCTTTCGAGTGCTTTATCTGAAAATAACATTGAATGGCTGGGCATTTTGCTTCTTATACTGTTTCTTTATCTTGACGTCAAATTGTGGAAAATCTGCCTCCGACACATCGAGAAGTTACAGGAAGAAAGCCGTATTGAGCGCAATAATAATATTTTCCGGAAAATTTTCGGATAAGTTTTTATGTGAATTTTAAGATATTAATCAAAAAATAAAAAAATGAAAAGAGTATTTTTAACTATCGCATTGATTATCGGTGCTTTGTGTGTAAAGGCCGATGAAGGTATGTGGTTGCCTTACAACCTCAGCAATCAGAGCTTGTACGAGATGCAGCAGCTTGGCTGCCAGCTCACGGCCGAACAGATTTTCAACCTCAACCAGCCGAGCGTGAAAGACGCCATCGTGCAGTTTGGCGGCGGTTGCACCGGCGAACTCATTTCTCCTGAAGGACTTCTGCTCACCAACCATCACTGCGGACTGAACTACGTCCAGAAACATGCCACTGTCGAACACGACTATCTCACCGACGGCTTCTGGGCGAAGAGCAAGGAAGAAGAACTCCCCAACGCAGGACTGACCGTGTCGTTCCTCGCTTTCGTGGAGGATGTCACAACCGCCGCACTCGAAGGCGTGACAGATGAGGCAACACGACGCGATGTCATAGACAAAAACATTGAAAAGATTTGCAAAGAACGCAAGGGCGACCGCGACGTTGAAGTGGAAGTCGTGGCTTTCTACTCTGGAAATCAATATGTTATGTTTGAATATGATGTCTATCGCGATGTGCGTCTCGTGTGCTGCCCGCCTTGGGGCATCGGCAAATACGGCGCCGACACCGACAACTGGACGTGGCCCCGTCATAAAGGCGACTTCAACATTTTCCGCGTTTACACCGACAAGGACGGCAAACCGGCAAAATACAGCCCCGACAACATCCCGATGAAGTCGAAGTGGTTCCTGCCTATTAATATAAAAGGTGTGAAACAAGGCGACTATGCTATGATTATGGGCTATCCTGGCTCAACCGACAGATATTCAACATCTTACACTGTGAAAAATATCATCGAGTCGGAAGGTCCGGCGACCATCGACTGCCGCACCACGAAACTCAACGAATACCGCAAGCACATGGACGCCGACCAGGAGGTGTTCATAAAATACGCCTCAAAACAGGCGAGCGTGTCGAATTACTGGAAATATTATATCGGTCAGGTGAAACAACTGAAACGTAATCACGTGTACGAGAGACGTCTGGCTCAGGAGGCAGCTTTCAACGAATGGGTCGCCGCCGATGCAGCACGTCAGGCGGAATATGGCGATATGTGGAACGGAATCCAGCGCAAATGGGAGATCATGGATGACATCGAAAAGGCTTTCACATACCTCTACGAAGCCGGCTGGAACGGCGGTGAGGCGGTCGCGTTCTCACGCAGATTCATGAAAATCAACAAGTTGATAAACGAAAAAGGCTCAAAGGAAGAGATCGCAAATATGGCAGAAGGCCTCAAGGACCGCGCCGAGGCGTTCTTCAAAGATTACGACATGCCTCTCGACCGCGATGTCACGGCGGCGTTGCTCAACCTCTACTACAAAGACATCACAAAGTACGTTCCCGACATGATGGAGAAACTCGGCGCGAAGAACGGCGGCGACTTCACGGAATGGGTCGAGGCGGCGTTCGAGAAATCGGTGTTCACCGACAAGGCACGCCTTGAGAAATGGCTCGCTAAACCGAAAAAACTCGACAAGGACCCGATTTATATGTTGGCGATGGGCTTTATGAGTGAATACAACGATGTCGTCGTGCCGCTTTACATGGAGGCCGCCCTTGCCGGAAACGCCGGTGAACGCCAATACATGAAAGGCCTGATGGAGATGCAGCCGGAACGTAACTTCTATCCGAACGCGAATTTCACGATGCGTCTGACCTACGGCACCGTCGAGCCTTACAAAGGCGCGGATGCCGTGAACTATAACTATTACACAACGATGGACGGCGTGATGGCGAAGTACGTCCCGGGCAACTGGGAGTTCGACATCCCGCAGGATGTCCGCGACCTCTATGCAGCCCGCGACTACGGACGTTATGCCGATGAAAACGGCGACCTCGTCGTCAACTTCATCACTACCAACGACATAACAGGCGGCAACTCGGGCAGCCCTGTCATCAACGGCAAAGGCGAACTCATCGGCCTCGCCTTCGACGGCAACTGGGAGGCGATGAGCGGCGACATCATGTTCGAGCAGAAAGTGCAGCGCACAATCTGCATGGACGCACGCTACCTCCTCTGGTGCCTCGAAAAAGTCGGCAAGGTGCAGAATATCATCAATGAATTAGTGATTGTTGAATAATAGTGATTATTTGTAATTTCAGGTGAAAAAATTAGCGATATTGACAATGCTTTTAGTTTCAGCCGTAACTAATGTTATGGCTGAAACTACTGCGTCCATTGACAGCCAATCATCTAACAGTATTGCTGACACTACCAAACGTTTCGTCAAGTCGGGGTGGAATCTTGGAATTTTGCCATCGCTGGCATACGACGCAGATAACGGTTTTACGTTTGGCGTGCTCGCAAATGTGTTTGATTATGGGAGTGGTGATGATTATCCGAATTACCGGCAGAGATACAATGTCAAAGCGACTTATTCAACTAAGAAGACAGGAACCTTACGTTTATATTATGACTCCGATTGCGCAATAAAAAACCATAAAATTGCAATCGATTTGTCGTATATAACAGACCCGATAAGTGATTTCTGCGGCTTTAATGGAGACCAAAGTGTTTTTAACAAAAAGTGGATAGAGAAAAAGTCATCAGATTATATCACACGTTCGTTTTATATGCGTAAAACGAATATTTTCCGTACCTCATTCGATATCAATGGAAAAATTCATGGCAATTGGAATTGGAATGCCGGTGTGGGGATTCTGAATATTTCAGAAAATCATGTGGAAGATGGTTTTTTCAAAGATTCATACGATACCGTCCCTGATCTCATCGAACTTTATTGGCAGTGGAACATCATCGGTGAGGCGGAGAGAAATGGTGGTTGGCATCCGTTTATTCATGGTGGCTTAGTCTATGACAGCCGCCCTTGTCGCGTCAATCCTCCCAAAGGAATCTACGCCGATTTGTTTCTGACCTATAATGCGGCTTTCGGAAAGTTGAAAGATTATAACAACGTTGTCGTGAATTTCAATTTCATGCATTATGTCACTATCGTGAAAGATTATTTGGTTTTTGCGTATCATGTTGGTGGTCAGAATGTAATAATCGGGAATGCGCCATATTACCTTCAAAATTACGAGAATAGATTGTTTGTTGACAAGGATAGATATTATGGTCTCGGTGGCGGTACGACATTGAGGGGCGTGCTGCGAAATAAAATATGGGTGCCTGGCTTCGCGTACGCAAATGTCGAATTTCGAACGGTTTTTTGGAACTTCAAATTGTTTAATCAATATTTCAGTCTGGGGGCAAATCTGTTTTTGGATGCAGGTGTAGCCACCCAAAAATATTATTTAAATGAAAAAGATATCAAATCTGCTTTCGATGCGCAACACTCTGATTCTCAATCTTGGTTGGCAGAAAGTGGCAGGACTTTTGATGAATTTTTCGACTTTGACGCAAATTTGTATAATCCACATCTCAACGCTGGTCTGGGTATAAAAATAGCCATGAATCACAACTTTGTGCTTTCGGGGGAATGGGGCGCACCGTTCAACGAGCAAGATAGCAAGTCGATGGCAAATTTCTACCTCGACCTTGGGTATCTTTTCTAAACTTGTTTTTATGAAAATAAAGGACATTCTAAAAAGTAAAAAGACGTTTTCGTTCGAGGTCTTCCCTCCGAACCCGCAGACTGTTGACATCAACAACATTTACGGAACTATTGATGCACTACAGCAGTATCATCCTGATTTCGTGAGCGTTACATTCAAATCGACAGGCGATTTCGCGCAGAACACCATCAACTTGGCGAGTTACATAAAGAAAAACACCGCCGCCGAGCCGTTGGTGCATCTCACCTGCGGGGCCTTGGACGAAAACGATGTCGATAACATCGCTCAAATTCTTAATAATGAAGGACTTGAAAATATCCTCGCTCTTCGCGGCGACCGCCCCGCTGATTTCGACGGCGACTATCTGAAACATTTTCAGCACGCCTCCGAACTGATGGGACATCTCAAGTCAAAGTACGATTTCTGCCTCGGCGGCGCGTGCTATCCGGAAGGCCATATCGAATGCTCAAGCCTCTACGAAGATCTTGAAAACATGAAAATCAAACAGGACATGGGCGCGGAATTCTTTGTAACTCAATTGTTTTATGATAATAATTATTATTATCGTCTTATGAGAGCCGCAAAGAAAATCGGTATCACAGTTCCGATAATTCCTGGTATCATGCCGCTCACATCAACCAAGATGTTCAACAAAATCATGAACATGGCCGGCGCGAGCATCCCGTTTGAGATGCGTGTGCTTTTCGACAGGTTCCAGAACGACAAACTCGCGATGTACGAAATCGGTATCGCATACAGTGTCAATCAGATACTCGAACTTCTCGCCAACGACGCCGACGGTATCCACATCTATACGATGAATAACGCCAAGGTCGCAGGCGACATCTACGAGCGAATTAAAAACGTGATTGAAAAGGAGTTGAGATGAGAGAGGAGAGTTAAAAGAGGAGAGTTAAAAGAGGAGAGAATGAAAGTGAACTTGTGAAACTTGTGTTAAATTACTTGTGCAACTTGTGTTAAAAAGTGAAATTCTGAAATATCTCGGCCTGAAAGACGCCAACTCTGTCGATGAATACACCAATTCGTTGATTGACAAGGCTTTGATTGAAGTTGAACAGCAGTCGGGGTTCAAATACATCTACAAGAAATTCGACGAGCCACTGCCTTTCATGGAAGACGTTTCAGGTTATCAGAATTATCTCGGCGGCTCGCCATTCCTGCTTTGCGCGACGACGCTCGGTGTTCAGATTGACAGATATATCCAACGTCTGCAACTGAAAGACATGGCCTACGCCACGGTTTTTGACGCGACGGCATCGGTTTTTTTGGAGATGAAAGCCGATGAATTTGAGAAGAATTTGAAATTTGGAAATCTCGGTTTCCGTTTCTGCCCGGGTTATTCCGGGACGTCATTCATTGACAATCAAGAAATTGTGAGATTGTTAAAAGCTGAAAAAATAGGAATCACATTCCTTGAGTCAGGCTTGATGGTGCCATTGAAATCGATGGTCGGAGTTATTAAAATTGGAGAAAATGTGAAAAAATCCTGCGACGGCTGTGCCGCAAAAGGAGACTGCGGTTTCAGGAAAAACGGAACATATTGTTACAGAAATGATTGAGAAATTAGGAAAACAGATAATGATTTTCGACGGCGGCTTCGGCACCGAACTCGAAAAACGCGGAATCATGACGAAATGCCTGGAGATGCTCAACATCACAAATCCGGATGACATCGCTGAAATTCATAAAGATTATATTGAAACCGGCTGCGACTTCATCACGACAAACACCTTTGGCGCGAACCGCTGCAAGATGCCGAATGAAGACCGTAAGGCCGTGATAGAGAAAGCGATAGAAAACGCAAGACGTTACCGCACGACACAATATGTGATGATGGACATCGGGCCGCTCGGCAAGATGCTCGCACCTGTCGGGGAACTTCCTTTCGATGACGCTTACGAGGCGTTCAAGGAGATGGTCGTCGCAGCCCGCGACCACGTCGATGGCTTCATCCTTGAGACGTTCTCCGATTTGTATGAGCTGAAATGCGCACTGCTCGCCGTCAAAGAAAACTCCGACAAACCGGTTTTTACCACGATGACATTTGACAGCACCGGCCACACTCTGACAGGAACGTCGCCGCGTATCATGGCGGAACTAATGTCGAACATGGGAGCCGATGCCATCGGCGTGAACTGCTCATTAGGCCCGAAAGACTTGAAACCGATTGTAGATGAATTGGTTAAATATTGCGACAAGCCGATTATCGTTCAGCCGAATCGTGGCATCCCGACGGTTCGTTGCGGAAAAGCCATGTATCAGCTTTCAGCCGAGGCTTTCGCCGAAGTGATGAACGAGTTCTACAATCAAGGTGTGGCCGTCTTAGGCGGCTGCTGCGGGACGAATCCTGAGTTTATCAAAGCGATTGCGGTAAACAAAGACAAACCCGTGGTGAAGCGCGAAGTCGTCAAAGAAACGATGATTTGCTCTGCAACTCAATCGGTTACATTCGATAAAGTACGTATCTGCGGCGAGCGCATCAACCCGACAGGAAAGAAAAAACTCAAGGAAGCTATCATCAACGGCGACTTCGATTACATCTTAAAGGAAGCCATAAAACAAGAGGAAGCTCACGCCGACCTGCTTGACGTGAACCTCGGCGTCCCGAAAACCGACGATGTCGCCAACATGAAACGTGTGGTGATGAAACTCAATGAGATAACGAATCTCCCGCTTCAAATCGACTCATCGAACGTGAACGCCATCGAAGCCGGCTGCCGTTATTACAACGGTGTCTGCCTCATCAATTCCGTCAACGGAAACGAGAGCTGCATGGATGCTGTCTTTCCGATTGCTCAACGTTACGGCGCTGTGGTTCTTGGGCTTACGATGGACGACAACGGAATCCCGCAGACGGCGGAAGAGCGTTTTGCCATCGCGGAGAGAATTGTGAAAGGTGCCGAAAGACACGGCATCACGCGTCACCGCATGATGATTGACACCTTGACGCTCACTTGCAGCGCACAGCAGCCGCTCGTGAAAGAGACGCTCCGTGCCCTGAGGATGGTGACCGAAAAACTCGGCGTCAAGACATCGCTCGGCGTTTCAAACGTCAGCTTCGGGATGCCGAACCGCGAAGTCATCAACAGCACTTTCCTGACAATGGCACTCGAAAACGGCCTCACCATGCCAATCATCAACCCGTGTAACGCAATGATGACCAATGCGATACTCGCCTTCAATGCATTACGTGGCAACGCAAAAGATTTGGATAATTTCGTGAACAACGCAATCTCCGTCGAGACCTCAACAGCTCAAATCCCTCAAACTCCTGACAACCTAAACACCTCAAACTCCTCATCTCCTCTTCATGATGCGGTTCGCCGCGGTCTTCGTGAGCAGAGCGTTGAGATTACAAAGCAACTGCTTGAAAACCAATCTCCTATGAGCATCATCAACGAGATACTGATTCCTACGTTGAATGAAGTCGGGGCTGATTTTGAGAAACAAATCATCTTCCTTCCGCAGTTGATTTCAGCTTCGGAGGCGTGCAAAGATGCATTCGGTGTCATCAAAGAGAAATTCCAACATGCTGACAATCAGAAAGGTACTGTTGTATTGGCAACGGTCAAAGGCGATGTCCACGACATAGGGAAGAACATCGTGAAGGTGATTTTCGAGTCGTATGGCTACAAAGTCATCGACCTCGGAAAAGACACGCCGAAGGAGACAGTTCTTGAGGCCGTCAGAAGACACAACCCCGACATCATCGGGTTGAGTGCGTTGATGACAACGACGGTGCTTTCGATGGAGGGAACTATTCATTATCTGAAGGATAACAATGTCAAAATCCCGATTTTCGTTGGCGGCGCGGTACTGAACCAAAACCTCGCCGATGAAATCAAGGCCGACGGTTACACCAAAGACGCGCTTGAATTTGTCGAAACAGCAGGAAAATTATTGCAAAACAAACAATAATTGTTGTAACATATTCAGTTTTTCATTTTATTTTTGAAAAGACACCACATTTTCAAAAATATATGTACTTTTGCAAAATCTAAAAAAAAGACAATGGCAACAATAACATTAACTTACGACGGAAGAAGCAGCGTGGCGCGCAAAGCGATTGACAACTTGATGTCACTTGGAGTTTTTTCAATGGAAATCAAGGAAGTCGGTAATTTCAGGAAAAAGAAAAAAGACGAGGAAGAATCACCCTACGACCCGGAATTTGTGAAGATGATTAAGGAATCAGAAGCACAGATTGAAAGAGGGGAGGCTTATTCTTTTGATGAAATAAAAAAAATGTTGAATTGGAAATGATAATTTATGGAACTTGAATTTACACGCAAAGCAAGAGAGGATTTGCTTTATTTGGAATTTTATAACCCCAAACTACTTGAAAAAGCAAGAGCAATCCTTAATGATATTGAGAATCATCCCACTCGGGGAATCGGGAAACCAGAACAATTGAGACACGATTTGACCGGCAGATGGTCGCGAAGGATTGACAGAAAGAACCGAATCATTTACAGAATTTGTGACGACAACTCCACAGTTTTTATTTTATCTTTGAGAGGACACTACGAGAAGTAGTCAAATCTTTTTCGCTATCAGCGGCATTAAAATAATTGTAATCCACATCAAAATCATTGCTGAAATCAGATTTCCCCATTGTTTTCCGAAGAAAATCATCAATTCTGGCTTCAACAACTTATTGAAAACGAACACAATAAGTAATACTGCTATCAGAAACCTCAATATTTTCCGCCACCATTTCACATCGGTGCTGAACTTGATGAAGCGGCGTTCAACAAACCAACCTGTGACGATTCCGAAAACCGCCCCGCCATAGAAGAAACTGTCGATCTTCATCTTTTCCGGATCAACGATGATGCTTCCAAATTCGTCATAATCAATAGGATAAGGCTTGAAGATTGTGTAAACCATGAACAAAATTGAGGCGGCCACACCTATTATTAATATATAAACATCTTTTTCGGGATTTTTGTCAATCCATTTGAAAAGACGGTCGGAGACCCAGAGCATCAGCAGGCCTTCGAGCAGCCCGACAATGACATCTTGCGGAGTATGAACTCCGAGGTAATTCCTTGAGAATCCGACAAGTACGATTATGACAGCACACAATGCGACCACCCATTTGTGTTTTTTTAAAATCAACGCAATTGAGCCGTAAATCGAAGTGGCCGACTGTGTGTGACCGCTTGGGAAGGAGTAGCCGGTGGCGGTGAGTTTGGAGTTTCCGTAGGGCATCACGGCAGCGTCGCGCACCCACGGGCGATAGACGCAAAATGTGTTTTTTAAGAAATTGTTGAATATTCCCGCGCCGAAGAGGTTTGTGAGCATGAAATAACCCCATCGTTTGTTGATGCACAGATAGATGAAAACCATCATCAAGATGGTGAAGTTGCCGATGATGAAGTCGGAGACACCCATGAGGAAAGGCGACAGAGCGTCGTCGGTCGCCTCTCTAAGTCGCTGTAAAGCAAGGAGATAGTCGATGTCGAACATCACTTGTTTTCCATTAGGAATCTCTCCACTTCAATTCCGGCCATTGCGCCTGTGCCGGCTGCCACGATGGCCTGGCGGTAAATCCTGTCCTGGCAGTCGCCCGCAGCGAAGATGCCCGGAACGTTGGTCGCCGTTGATTTCGGTTTTGTGATGATATAACCTTGTTCATCGAGGTCGAGGATGCCTTTGAAGATGTCGGTTGCCGGGATGCGGCCTATCGCCTCGAAGAATCCGTCGATCATGATTTTGCGTTCCTCGCCGGTTTTGTTGTTATAGACGATGGCGCCTTGTAGCGAGCTCATGAAGCCGTTGACTTCGCCGAAGAGTTCTTTGGTGTTGGTGTTCCACAGAACCTCGATTTTCGGGTTTTCGAGAACGCGGTGCTGCATTGCTTTCGAGGCGCGTAGCACGTCGCGGCGCACGATGAGATACACTTTGTTGCAGAGGTTTGCCAGATATGTGGCGTCTTCGCAGGCTGTGTCGCCGCCGCCGACCACCGCCACGTCTTTGCCGCGGTAGAAATATCCGTCGCATGTGGCGCAGGCCGAGACGCCGCCGCCTTTGAACTGTTCTTCGCTCTCGAGGCCGAGATAACGTGCCGAGGCGCCTGTGGCGACAACTATCGTGTCGGCGAGAAGCTCATCGCCGAAGTCGGTCTTGACCTTGAAAGGACGCTGTGTGGCATCGACTTCGATGACGCTGCCGGGGCGCATCTCCGTGCCGAAGCGTGCGGCCTGACGGCGGATGTCGTCCATCATCGTATTGGCATCGGTGCCGTCGGGATAGCCCGGAAAGTTCTCAATCTCAGTGGTTTGTGTGAGCTGTCCGCCTGTCAGCGGGCCTTCGTATATCACGGTTTTGATGTCGGCGCGGCCAGTGTAAATGGCTGTCGTGTAGCCAGCGGGGCCGGAACCGAGGATGAGGCATTGAATGTGTTCCATATAAGTTTTAAATTTTCGTTAAAAAAAGTCACTCGCAATCGAATGACTTTCAATGATTTTGTCGGAGCAGCCCGACTCGAACGGGCGACCGCTTGCACCCCATGCAAGAATGCTAGCCAACTGCACCATGCCCCGATGCTCTAAAAGCGCCGCAAAAATACAAAAGATTTAGATATGCTGTGAAATAAATTTTAAATTTTATTTAATTGACTCAAATTTTTTATTAAATCCCTATTTTCCAAGCAGCCAGTCGATCGCCGATTTTATGTGGATTGTGTAACCTTGAATTTCAACATCGCGGCTTTCGTCGAGGCAGACTATCGACAGATTCTCGTTCTGAAGTTTCTCGGCGGCGTCAATCAACGCATCTGTCTCGCGCTTGAAAGTCTTGTTTTCTGAAACCGAATAGGCGACCTGAATCAGTTCAACGACAACGCCTTGTCTGCACACGACAAAATCGACCTCCTTGCTTCGCGAAGTGGGTTTGTAGAAATATATGTCGTCGGCCTGTGAACTGTAACGCCTGAGCAGCTCTACAAACACCACATTTTCGAGCCGCCAGCCTATATTTTCGCTAAGAAGCGAGTTCTCGCGGTTCGCTATGAAACCGTTGTCGATTACATAGACTTTCTCGTTGCGTATCCGTTCGTTGCTCTTAAAAGAGAATTTCTGAACTTTTTTTATCAGAAAAGCCTGTTGCAGATAGCCTGTGTATTTCTGCGCCGTGGTAATGCTTCCAAGACCAGTAAGCATCATAAGACTCTCATAGTTAATGCTTTGGCATACGTTGTTCAAAAGATGATGTGCTATCCGGCGCAGGCTTTCAACGTTGCGGATGTTGAAACGTTTTGCGATGTCTTTGGTGATGATGGTTTCAATCAGTCCGCCCATGTAAGTCCTTCGGCTCTGCTGGTTTTTCATTGAAAGCAACTCTGGCATACCGCCGTCCATAACATATTGTGTTACAGCGGCTTTACGCGATGCATCGGCCTTGGTTGTTACGTCTTCCGTGTCGATTCCGCTGAAGCTGCACGTCTCTGCGTATGAAAATGGAAACAGTCTTATTTCGTTGTAACGGCCGGTGAGGTAGGTGGCAAGCTCGCCGCTCAGCAGTTTTGCGTTGCTGCCTGTGATTATAACATGCATTCCCTGCCTCAACAGGCGGTTTACAAACAGATACCAGCCGTCAACGTCCTGAATCTCATCGAGTAAAATGTAGTTGACATCACTTCCGTAAAGTTGGTAAACACAGTTTAGAACCGTGTTGAGGTCGGCGGTTTTCAAGCCGAAAAGCCGGTCATCATTCATGTCAACGTAAGCGTATTTAACTTTTCGTTGGGTCAGGACTTTGTGGCAAAGCGTTGATTTTCCGCATCTTCGCACGCCGACCACCACTTGGGCGAGGTTTGAATCCCATTCAAAAAACTCCTCTTCCCGGCGGTGGCACAATTTCTGTGAATTGTACTTGGCTTTTTCATCTTTTTGATCTGCCAATACCTGCAAAATCGTTTTTTCGTCCATATTGAAACTGTTATAATCGGGTGCAAAAATACAAAATTTTTCATCCAAACTGAATTAAAATGCAAAATATAATCTCTCAAACTGAATTAAAATGCAGAAAAATGATATTCAAACTGAACTAAAATGCAAAATCAAAAAGTATTATCGGACACCGACAATGCTCCAGTTTTCCCCGACGTATGGGAAAAGGTGGAAGCCTTGTTGTACACGCACGGCATCGAGGGCATCAACAGCATGAACGGCCTTCGCGGGCTGCCTCTCGTAGCCCACAACAAAGCCTTCGACGAGAGTTGTCTGAAAGCCGTCTTCCGCGTCTATCAGATGGA
>X431_Quagga__coassemble_121_pt1 | contig 15664 bp, 18 predicted proteins | sample X431_Quagga__metabat2_low_PE_006 | metagenome-assembled genome bin X431_Quagga
GATATAACTAAAATTGATGCGTCGGAAATTCCGGATTTTGACTTTCTCTTGGCAGGATTTCCTTGTCAAGCGTTTTCGGCTGCCGGGAAAAGACTTGGTTTCATGGATACCAGAGGCACGATGTTTTTTGAAGTGGAAAGGATTTTAAAGGAAAAGAAACCTTTTGGATTTGTATTGGAAAATGTCGAAGGTCTTGTAAATCACGATAAAACCGAAAAAAACGCACCGATGGGCAGGACATTGGAGACGATACTTGGGCATCTTGCCGAACTTGGCTATAAGACGGAGTGGAAAATACTGAATTCAAGGAATTTCGGTCTCGCTCAGGAACGCAAGAGAATATATATCGTAGGCTCGAAAATTGAAAAGCCATCGTTGGAGTTTTTCCCTGTGAAAACTGCGGTTCTTGGCGATGTCTTGGAAAAAGGTTTGCCAACGGTTCATAGCAAATTCATAAATCAGCTTCTTTCTCATTATTCTTTTGAAGAATTGTATGGAAAGTCAATAAAAGACAAGCGCGGAGGAGAAAACAATATTCATAGCTGGGATATTGAAATGAAAGGTGAAGTGTCTGATAATCAAAAGAAATTGCTGAATGAACTATTTAAACAAAGAAGAAAAAAGAAATGGGCTGAAGAGTTCGGAATTGAATGGATGGACGGGATGCCTCTGACTTTTGAGCAGATAAAAACATTCTTTGATGATGAAAATCTCATGCAAATGCTTGAGGATCTTGTGAGTAAGGGCTACTTGTGCAAGGAACATCCGAAACGTTTGGTCACAAAGACCAATCTTTTTGGCGAGTCGAGTATCGTCAGACAGCAGGATGAGAGTTTACCTTTGGGTTATAATATTGTCGCAGGGAAACTTAGTTTTGAAGTGAACAAGATACTTGACCCACAAGATGTTACGCCAACTTTAGTGGCGATGGACATGAAGAAGCTGTTTGCTGTTGACAATGACGGAATACGTACTCTTTCGCTGAAAGAAGGTTTGCGTCTTTTCGGCTATCCCGATGATTATCAGTTTGATGTAAAAAAAGATGACGGATATGACCTGCTCGGGAACACTGTCGCCGTGCCGGTTATAAAGTCTGTCGCGATGAGGCTGCTTGAAGTTTACTTAAAATCAAATACAAAATCATGAAACTAACAGCTGAAGAAGTTTTTCAAAAACTCCTAAATGAAGAGAAAATCCTTGAGATTCAAGGGCAGATTCGTTTTTATCTTGGCAACGTTGACATTGTAGTCAAACAGAAAGACGTTATCGGAAATATCATGCAGGAATGGCTTGAAGGGTGGCTGACCAAAAACGGCATTGATTTCAGAACAAATTCCAACTCTCAGATGCCGCCTGATTTTTTCCTGAATCCTGATGACTTGACTTGTGATTTGCTTGAAGTCAAAGCATTTAACTATGATGCGCAGCCGGGTTTTGACATCGCTGATTTCAACATGTATCAGTCGGAAATTGTTGAGAAACCATATATGCTTCATGTCAAATATTTGATTTTCGGTTATCAGATGACTGAAGATGGCTATGTGATTATCAGGAATTTATGGTTGAAAAATGTATGGGAGATTTGCAGGAGAATGGAAAACTGGCCGATGAATCTTCAGATAAAAGACAATGTCGTGCATAAGATTCGTCCGTGTGTCTGGTATTCTGAGAATGTCAAGTATATGCCTTTCAACTCGTTGGAAAGTTTTATTTCTGCTATGGATGAAACGGTTTTCAGGAATCCGAAGACAAGGGCTTTGTCGGGAACGTGGCTGCAGAACTTCAAAGGGAATTATTTTTCATTTTATAATATAAAATTGGACATACCGAGATGGAATGACATCGAGGATGGCTTTACGGAAAGGCAATGAGACTTGTAATTCAACGTGTTTCGCGCGCTTCGGTGACAATCGGAGGCGTTTTGAAGTCGGAAATCGGAAAGGGACTGATGATTCTTCTCGGCGTTGAAGACGCTGACAGTCAGGAAGATGTGGAATGGCTTTGTCAGAAGGTGACGAAACTCCGCATCTTTGAGGATGAGAACGAGGCGATGAACTTAGACATCAACCAGATCGGCGGCGAGTTCCTCGTGGTCAGCCAGTTCACGCTTCATGCGATGACGAAGAAGGGAAACCGGCCGAGCTTCATACGTGCGGCGCGACCCGAACACGCAATACCGCTTTATGAATCGTTCCTTAAAAGGTTAGCGGAAATCTCCGGGCTTCCCGTGAGATGCGGCGAGTTCGGCGCCGACATGCAGGTCGAACTCATCAACGACGGCCCAGTCACAATCCTGATTGACTCACAAAACAAAGAATGAGGTCTCGTAAAATTCATCGTCAGAAAATAATTCGTGGTGTTTTTTTCCGGTTTTTGAAAATTATTTGTAACTTTGCAGACTTTTAAAATCGGATTAATTTTTCATATAATGATACCAGCAAAACAGAAAGTCATTGAAGTCTTGAGAAACGTTGTTTATTTCCCGAAAGGAAGTAACATCGTTGATTTGGAGATGGTTAAGGAACTTGAAGTTGGTGTTGACCTCATCAGGTTCCATCTTTTTTTTGAGAAACTCGGTGATGAGAAGAACCAGTTTCTGATTGACTCGGCAAAGAATGCCTTGGAGGAGGCCTTCAAGGGTGTCAAGATCGACATCATCCCGGAGGAGATCCCGAACAACCTCAGCAAGGTGCATCATATCATCGCCGTTGCGTCAGGCAAGGGCGGCGTGGGCAAATCGACGGTCTCGGCGAACCTCGCCATCGCTCTCGCGTTGCAGGGCTTCCGTGTGGGGCTGCTCGACGCCGACATCTACGGGCCGTCGGTGCCGATTATGTTCGGCACGGAAGGCAGGCAGCCTGAGTGCTACGACAAGGACGGCAAGACCATCATGGTGCCGGTCGAGAAGTTCGGCATCAAGCTGATGAGCATCGGCAACATGGTTGACTCCGACGTGCCGCTCATCTGGCGCGGACCTATGGCATCGAGCGCGTTGACACAGCTCATGGGCGACACCGACTGGGGCGAGGTCGACTTCATGGTCGTTGACATGCCGCCAGGGACAGGCGACATCCAGCTCTGCATCGCGCAGAACTACAACATCGACGGGGCCGTCATCGTGACGACACCGCAGAAGGTGGCCTTCGCCGACGTGCGTCGCGCCGCCATGATGTTCAAACACAAAGGCGTCAACGTCCCGATACTCGGACTCGTCGAGAACATGGCATACTTCACGCCGTCGGACATGCCGGAAAAGAAATATTACATCTACGGCGAATGCCACGGCAGAGACTTCGCCAAGGAACTCGAAATACCGTTCCTCGCACAAATACCAATCGACGAGAAGGTGGCAAACGCAGGCGACACCGGCCAGCCTTACACCTTCAACAACCCGTGCTCACCCGTCACGGCGGCGTTCAACAAATTGGCAAATAACATCATCCAGGAAATCCTTTAACTATGGAAAGAGAAGCTATCATAAAGAAAGTCAAGAATATACTTGTCCAGATTGAGCCTTATCTCAAGGCCGACGGCGGCGGCGTGGAGTTCGTCGAACTCACCGACGACATGACCGTGATGGTGCGCCTGACAGGAGCCTGCGGCGACTGCCCGCACAGCATGCAGACACTGAAAAACGGCATCGAGAAAACGATAAAAAGCGTCCTGCCGGAAATAAAGTCAGTGGAGAAAATATAAACAAAACAGTTATACGGATGAAACGTGATTTGCCGTGGCGAAGACTCCAACGCAGTCGTAGAAGTAGGCGTCACGGCATCTGTTTCGTGAGAGTGTTTTTTTCGGTCGTTAAATTTGTCAGGGCATAAGTGATTATCAGTTATTTCAAATATCTGCAAAAGGCGAAAGGGAATTTCCGTCTCCATTCGCCTCTTGTTTTTGACCTGTACAGCAAGGTGTTGAAGCACCTCCCGAAGAAAGGGCGTGAAGACGAGCTGAACAGGAGACTGAAGGCCTTTGTGAATGACAACCCGTTGGTTTTCAAGGAAAACGACTGCATCATGGTCGTCAATGGCATTCACAAGAGCAGAAAAGACGAGGCCGACTGGGAGAGGCTGCGAAAGAGCGAGGAGGTGCGGCTGAGCATCGACTGCTGGAGCTTCGGACTCGCCTTCGTGATGGAGAGGCTGAAGAAGGAACACTTTGTTTTGAAGTTTTAATTTAGTTTTTAGTCTTTAGTCTTTAGTCTTTAGTTTTTAGAGTGGAGAGTTGAGAGTGAAGTTTTTAAATAATTGATTATGAAGATATATACAAAAACAGGAGACAAGGGGACAACGTCGTTGGTCAACGGCACGCGGGTGTGCAAGGACGATGTCCGTTTGGAGGCATACGGCACTTTGGACGAGCTTGGCGCGTACGTGGCGGTGCTCATGGACTCGACCGACAGGTTCCGCGAGCTGCTCACTGAGATACAGAAACGGTTGATGGTGATGGAGTGCCTGCTCGCCACCGACGAGGACTGCGAGTTGAAGAAACAACTGCCGCAGATGACCGAAAACGACGTGGAGTCTCTCGAGAGGAACATCGACGATATCAGCGCGAAACTGCCGCCTTTGGACAGACTCATCGTCCCTGGCGGAAACATTCTCGCCTCACATTGTCACGTGTGCCGCACGGTATGCAGAAGAGCCGAACGCGCTGTGGTGAGGATGAACAGGGAATACGAGGTCAACGAATTGATAATGAGATACCTGAACCGGCTGTCTGACCTGTTCTTCGTGATGTCGAGAAGTTTCACCGAGAACGATGAGAAATGGCTACCCGTTGAAGATTAAGAGAGATGTTTTGAAAGTTGTGAGCGGAGTTCTTTCAGACTTCCCCGTCATTTCTAACTGAATACGGTTCGGTGTGAAATCTTATGAAAAGTTAAAAGAGTGTTTCAATAGTTAATATGTTGATAATCAATATTATGAATGGTTTGGTGGTGGGCGAATAAAAAAAATAAAAAAAACGCTTGACAAAAGTGTTTTTTGTAGTATTTTTGCACCCCGAAAAATAAAAATAATATCATGTATTGGACATTAGAATTAGCGTCGAAAATGGAGGATGCTCCGTGGCCGGCAACAAGGGAGGAGCTTCTTGAGTGGGCGATGCGCACAGGCGCACCACAGGAAGTCATTGAGAACCTTCAGGAGATTGAGGATGAAGGCGAGGTTTACGAAAGAATCGAAGACCTCTGGCCCGACTACCCGACAAAAGATGACTTCTTCTTCCACGAAGATGAGTATTAGTCTGATAATCAACTGATTATCAATAAATTAAAAAAGCTGTTAGTTAACCTGACAGCTTTTTTTTGTGTCCAAACAAGTCGTTATTTGACATGGTTGGATCCGAAAAGTTAGACGTATAGGTCAAATTTTTAGTGGACATTAGTGGAAGCAGTCATACATGGCTTCGAAAAGCAGAGAAAATCTTGATAAACTTGGCGCGTGAAGGGGGGATGATGCTGATTTTTTGAAATGTAAAAAAAAATTTAGAAATGCAAAAACAAATGTAGGAAGTTAAAAAAAAATATTAAATTTGCAGTCGAAATGTATTTCAGTGCTATTTAAACAAATGCATTGATTGTTAATAATTTATCGCAGATAACTATCTCAGTATGTGACTGAGGTGGCGAAGCTGTAGGACGGTGTGAAATGAATATTCTTGTGACAGGTGCCAACGGACAGCTTGGCAATGAGATGAGAATCGTGGCCCAAACGACTGAAGACAGATATGTTTTCACTGATGTGGTGAGTCAGGAAGGCAATGAGACGACGATTCTCGACATCACTGATATTGAGGCGGTTCACGCCATTGTCAGGGCTGAGAAAATTGACGCCATAGTGAACTGCGCGGCATATACGAATGTCGATGCAGCCGAGTCGAATGAGGCTTTAGCGGAGAAACTGAACGCATACGCACCTGAGAATCTGGCTGTTGCGATGAAAGAGGTCGGAGGACTGCTGGTGCATATCTCCACTGATTATGTGTTCGGGAAAGAACCATACAACGTGCCGTGCAGGGAAGACCAGAAAGGGACACCGACAGGTGTTTACGGCCTCACGAAGCTCCACGGCGAACAAAACATCATCGCTTCTGGCTGTGATTACGTGATTATCCGCACGGCGTGGCTATACAGCGAGTTCGGGAAGAACTTCTGCAAGACGATGCTTAACCTCACCGCCACGAAGCCGCAACTGAAAGTCGTCTTCGACCAGGTCGGGACGCCGACATACGCGCTCGACCTCGCCAAAGCCATCGTCAAAATACTTGAAAAGCCGGTTGGCGGCGTGTATCATTATTCCAACGAGGGCGTGTGCAGCTGGTACGACTTCACGAAGATGATACAGGAGCTCTCGGGTCAGAAAGGCTGCGACGTGAGACCGTGCCACAGCAGTGAGTTCCCGAGCCCGGTGGTGCGCCCGTCGTATTCGGTGCTCGACAAGACAAAGATTAAGGACACTTTCGGCATCGAAATACCGTATTGGACCGACAGCCTGAAGGTTTGCATTGATAATTTGAAAGAGTTATGAATATGAATATTGCAGTAGCAGGGACCGGCTATGTCGGCCTTTCAATCGCCACACTGCTGGCGCAGCACAACCACGTGACGGCTGTTGACATCGTGCCGGAGCGCGTGGAGATGGTGAACAACAGGAAGTCGCCTATCCAGGATGACTATATTGAGGATTACCTCGCCAACAAACCGCTTGACCTTCATGCGACACTCAACGCCGAGGAAGGTTACCGTGACGCCGACTTCGTGGTGATAGCCGCGCCGACCAACTACGACCCGCAGAAGAATTTCTTCGACACCTCGGCTGTGGAGAGCGTGATAGACAAAGTGTTAGAAGTGAATCCTAAAGCCGTCATGGTGATAAAGAGCACCATACCGGTTGGTTACTGCCAGCGTCTTTACGAACGCTACGGCAAAGACCTCCGCCTTCTTTTCGCCCCTGAGTTTCTCCGTGAAAGCAAGGCCTTGTATGACAATCTCTATCCATCGCGAATCATCGTCGGGACACCTAAGCTGTTCGATGTGAACAACCCCGATGAACTGATAGATGCAGCACATACTTTTGCAAGACTTCTGCAAGAAGGTGCGATAAAAGACGACATCCCGACGCTTTTCATGGGCTTGAAGGAGGCGGAGGCGGTGAAGCTGTTCGCCAACACCTACCTCGCGCTGCGCGTGTCGTATTTCAACGAACTCGACACCTACGCCGAGATGAAAGGGCTTGACACACAAGCCATCATCGACGGCATCGGCCTTGACCCGCGCATCGGCAACCATTATAACAACCCGAGCTTCGGCTACGGCGGCTACTGTCTGCCGAAAGACACCAAGCAGCTCTTGGCCAACTACGACGATGTGCCGCAGAACCTGATACAGGCCATAGTGGACAGCAACAGGACCCGCAAGGACTTCATCGCCGACCAGGTGCTGAAGACAGCAGGCTATTACGATTACTACGACCGCGGCGACTTCAACCCCGACGCTGAACGTCGATGCGTTATAGGAGTCTATCGCCTGACGATGAAGAGCAACTCCGACAACTTCCGTCAGAGCTCGATTCAGGGCGTGATGAAACGCGTGAAAGCCAAGGGTGCGACGGTGATAATATACGAGCCTACGCTCGAAAACGGAAGCACCTTCTTCGGCAGCGAGGTGGTGAACGACCTCGGCGAGTTCAAGAGACGCTCGCAGGCTATCATTGCCAACAGATATGATTCGTGCTTGGACGACGTGAAAGAGAAGGTTTATACGAGAGACATTTTCAAGAGGGATTAGGACATGAAGATATTGGTAACCGGCGCGGCCGGCTTCATCGGCTCCAACTTGGTGCTCAGACTGCTGAACACGGAGTCGCCCATAGAGATCGTGGGCTTGGACTCGGTCAACGACTACTATGACATAAGTCTGAAGGAGTATAGGCTTCAGCAGATCGAGAAGTGCGCCAAAGATCATCCAGAAAGCAGATACACTTTCGTGAAAGGAAATCTTGCCGACAAGATGCTCATCGATGACCTTTTCAAGCAGTACCGCTTTGATGTCGTTGTCAACCTTGCCGCACAAGCCGGAGTACGTTACAGCATCACCAATCCCGGGGCATATATTGAGAGCAACCTCATTGGTTTCTACAACATCCTTGAAGCCTGCCGTAACTATCCCGTTGAGCATCTTGTATATGCCAGCAGCAGTTCGGTCTATGGCGGAAACACCAAGGTGCCTTTCTCGGAGGATGACAAGGTCGATAATCCTGTCAGTCTTTATGCTGCCACAAAGAAGAGCAACGAGTTGCTGGCGCACAGTTACTCGAAGCTTTACAACATACCTTCAACAGGCCTCAGGTTCTTCACCGTCTATGGTCCGGCAGGCCGTCCTGATATGGCTTATTTCGGTTTCACCAACAAGCTCATCAGAGGCGAAAAGATACAGATTTTCAACTATGGCAATTGCAAGCGCGACTTCACCTTCGTTGACGATATTGTCGAGGGAGTTCAGCGTGTGATACACAGAGCACCGGAAAAGAGAATAGGTGAAGACGGTCTCCCGCTGCCGCCCTACAAAGTGTATAACATAGGTAATTCAAATCCTGAGAATTTGCTGGACTTCGTCCGGATACTTCAGGAAGAACTCATTGCTGCCGGTGTTTTGCCGCAGGACTACGACTTCGAGGCTCACAAGGAACTCGTGCCCATGCAGGCTGGCGACGTGCCCGTGACCTTTGCCGACACCAGCTCTCTTGAACGGGATTTCGGTTTCAAGCCATCAACGAGTTTGCGCCAAGGGCTCAGAGCCTTTGCACAATGGTATAAGGAGTTTTATCGGAAATAGCGGATGTTTGTGCAGACGCAAATGATTCGCGTCTGTTCAAACCTAACAAACGACATATGGCAAAAAAGAAATCAATCATCATCCCCGAACAGGAAGCCGAGGCACAGCGCATCATAGACAATATGACCTCGGAGAAAATTGAGCAGATGGCAGCATTCGAACAGGAATTTTCAAAAATGCCCGAAAAGATGCAGGATGCGATGTTCGAACTCGTGCAGCAACTCCAGAAAATGCCAGTCAAGAAGCGCGAAGAGCTCTTTGAATCGTTTGACAAACTGTCTTCTCTGTTTGAAGGGGACGATGAAGATACGGACTTCGATGATTCCGAAGAGGACGAAGACTACTACCACTTTCTGCCGGACGACAAAGTGCTCAAATACACCCTCCGTGTCACGCTAAGGGGTCTCAAGCCTGCCATCTACCGCAAGTTCAGCGTGCCGTCCAACATCAGCTTGCGCCACCTCTCCGAGATGCTCGTTGAACTGATGGGCTGGGGTGGCGGCCACCTCAACCAGTTCCGCAAAGGCGATGACTACTATGCCCCAGCCTACCAGCGCGAAAACGAGATGCCCGTATTCTTCGGCCGTGCCCGCAACTACAATCAGGAGGACTACAGACTGTCGGACATCCTATATGAAAAAGGCTAAACTATCGAATGGGAATACGACTTCGGCGACTCCTGGTGCCACGACGTGCGTCTTTCGTCCATAGGCGAATACACTGAGGGTGAGCCTCTTGTCAGCTTCATCAAAGGAGAACGCGCCTGCCCTCCCGAAGACTGCGGCGGTATTTGGGGATATGAAGATCTGCTGGAACTGCACGCGAAGCAACAGGCACGCAAACGCCTCTCCCGCGAAGATAAGGAACGCCTCGAATGGTACGACATGGCCGAAGACTTCGACCCCGAATACTATGATACCGTCTTCGCCCGCGAAATCTGCGACGATTTCTGCGAATAAAAGTTGAACACCCGCGAACCGACGAAGGAGTAGTCAAGGAGCTGATGCATCGCCGATGCCCCCTCTCGGAAAGATTGAAATTGGAGCGAAAATGACGCTTGCTGCCCCAAACCACTAAATTTGCAATTTGTAATACAATACCCCACACCAAACACCAAAGACACAACTGAGAAGGATATGACAGCGGATAAATTCTAGGAAAAGTGTATATTTGCCATAAGTAAAAACTTAGGAATCGTGATGAGACACAACATTTCTCCCATTGAGGTCAAGAGCAGCACCAACTACACGCTGACCTCTCTGAACAAATGCATCCGCCGCTTCGGACCGTATCTTTCGACACCGTACGTCCTGCATTCCAAGGACGTTGAGCAGAAAGACGGCATTGTCTATCTGCCGCTATATATGACACCATTGCTTTGAGGATTGACGCTTGATGATTGCTGATGGCCGAATTTAACAACTTAACATTTTAACGACATATGAAAGGCATAGTTCTCGCCGGCGGTTCCGGCACAAGGCTTTATCCGATCACCAAGGGCGTGAGCAAACAGCTGTTGCCGATTTACGACAAGCCGATGGTGTATTATCCAATATCAGTGTTGATGTTGGCGGGCATCCGTGATATTCTCATCATCTCGACACCATACGACCTGCCTGGTTTTCAACGTCTTTTGGGCGACGGCTCCGATTATGGCGTGCGTTTTGAGTATGCCGAACAGCCTTCACCTGACGGGCTTGCACAGGCTTTCATCATCGGCGAGAAGTTCATCGGCGACGACTGCGCATGTCTTGTCCTCGGCGACAACATATTCTACGGCAACGGCTTCACTTCTCTGTTGAAGAATGCCGTCAGAGATGCCGAGGAGAATAAGAAGGCGACAGTCTTCGGCTATTGGGTCGCCGACCCGGAACGTTACGGCGTGGCGGAGTTTGACAAGGAGGGCAGGTGTCTTTCCATCGAGGAGAAACCGAAGGAGCCGAAGAGCAATTACGCGGTGGTCGGTCTGTATTTCTATCCAAACAAAGTCGTTGATGTGGCAAAGACCATCAAGCCGTCGGCTCGCGGCGAACTTGAGATAACGACTGTAAACCAGCGTTTTCTCGAAGATGGCGAGCTGAAAGTACAGACCCTGGGACGCGGTTTCGCTTGGCTTGACACCGGCACTCACGACTCGTTGAGCGAGGCGTCCACATTTGTCGAGGTCATTGAGAAACGCACCGGTTTGAAAGTGGCTTGTCTTGAGGGAATCGCCTACCGCAACGGCTGGATTAGCGATGAGAAGATGCGCGAGATAGCAAAGCCGATGCTGAAGAACCAATACGGGCAGTATCTGCTCAAGATGATAGGGGAGAAGTGACAACGTTGAAAAACTGAACGGGCTTGGAGGATTTGTCAAGTCTCGTCAGATAAAAATTATTTTTGATATGAAGATATTGGTAACCGGCGCGAAAGGTTTTGTGGGAAGGAATCTTTGCGCAAACCTCAACAACATAAAAGAAGGTAAAGACCGCACGCGTCCAAACCTCCGCATTGACGAAATCTTAGAGTATGACATCGACACCGACCCGATGTTGCTTGATGAATACTGTGCAAAGGCCGACTTCGTGTTCAACCTCGCGGGAGTGAACCGTCCGAAGGAGCAGAGCGAGTTCATGGAAGGCAACTTCGGGTTTGCGTCAACTCTTCTGGACACTCTTAAAAAACACCATAACGCCTGTCCTGTGATGCTCTCGAGCAGCCAGCAGGCCTCGCTCACGGGCCGCTTCGGCAACAGCGAATACGGCCGCAGCAAGAAGGCGGGCGAAGACCTTTTCCTTGAATACGGCAGAGAGACCGGCGCGAGGGTCCTCGTCTATCGCTTCCCGAACCTCTACGGCAAGTGGTGCAGGCCGAACTATAACTCCGCTGTGGCCACATTCTGCAACAACATCGCCAACGACCTGCCGATCACGGTCAACGACCCGAGCGTCGAACTCGAACTCCTGTACATCGATGACCTTGTTGACGAAATGCTCGACGCACTCGAAGGCATGGAACATCGCTGCGAGTTCGACGGCCTCGAAGTCGTCCCGGTGGCTGACGGCAGATATTGCCACTGCCCCGTAACACACAAGGCGACTTTGGGCCATATCGTTGACTTGCTCCGCCAGTTCAAGGAGATGCCGCAGACACTGATGATTCCGGAGATACCGGCCGACAGCTTCGCGAGACGTCTCTATTCCACGTACCTGAGCTATCTCCCGAAGGAAAGCACCATCTTTGACCTGAAGATGAACGTTGATGCACGCGGCAGCTTCACCGAACTGGTCCACACGCCGAACTGCGGACAAGTCAGCATCAACATATCGAAGCCTGGCATCACGAAGGGGCAGCACTGGCACAACACCAAGTGGGAGCAGTTCATCGTCGTCAAAGGCCACGGACTCATCCAGATGCGGAAGGAGGGGACAGACGAGATCCGCGAGTATGAAGTCAGCGGCGAAAAGATACAGAGCGTCATCATGCTCCCTGGATATACACATAACATCATAAACCTGAGCGACACCGAAGACCTCGTGACCGTCATGTACTGCAACGAGATCTTCGACCCGAACAGGCCGGACACATTTTTTGACAAGGTAAAAGAATAAACGACATGGCAGAATTCAAGAATAACGGAAAACTCAAGCTCCTGATAATAGTAGGAACAAGGCCCGAAATCATAAGATTGGCCGCTGTGATAAACAAGTGCCGGCAGTATTTCGACACAATCTTGGCACACACGGGACAGAACTACGACTATAACCTCAACGGCGTGTTCTTCAAGGACCTGAAACTAGAGAATCCTGACGTGTATATGGACGCTGTCGGGGCCGACCTCGGCGAAACCATGGGCAACATCATCGACAAATCATATAAATTGATGGTCGAAATCAAGCCCGATGCAGTCTTGGTCCTCGGCGACACTAACTCGTGTCTGAGCGTGATAGGCGCCAAGCGTCTCCACATCCCGATCTTCCACATGGAAGCAGGAAATAGATGTAAAGACGAATGTCTTCCTGAGGAGACCAACCGCCGCATCGTGGACATCATCTCTGATGTCAACATGGCCTACAGCGAGCACGCCAGACGCTATCTTGCCGAATGCGGCCTCCCTCGCGAACGCACGTACGTCACCGGCAGCCCGATGGCGGAAGTGCTGCATCAGAATCTCGCGGAAATAGAGGCCAGCGACGTGCATAAACGCCTCGGATTACAGAAAGGCAAATACATACTACTCTCCGCCCACCGTGAAGAGAACATCGACACCGAACGCAACTTCCTGAGCTTGTTCAATGCCATCAACGCAATGGCAGCCAAGTATGATATGCCTATCCTCTACAGCTGTCATCCGCGCAGCCGCAAGAAGTTGGAGGCGATGAACTTCAAGCTCAACCCACGCGTCATCCAGCACGAGCCTCTCGGCTTCCACGACTACAACTGCCTCCAGATGAATGCCTTTGCAGTGGTTTCAGATAGTGGCACCCTCCCTGAAGAAAGCAGCTTCTTCACATCAGTAGGTCATCCGTTCCCGGCTGTCTGCATCCGCACTTCCACCGAACGTCCCGAAGCCCTCGACAAAGGCTGCTTCTTCATCAGCGGCATCGATGAAAAGGGTCTGCTTCAGGCAGTTGACACAGCAGTGGAGATGAACGCCAACGGCGACCACGGCATCCCTGTGCCGAACTACACCGACGAAAACGTCAGCACCAAGGTGGTGAAGATCATCCAGAGTTACGTGGGCATCGTGAATAAGATGGTGTGGAGGAAGTTTTGATAAAGTCAATGAGTCAATGAGTCAACAAGTCAACAAGTCAACAAGTCAACAAGTCAACAAGTCAATAAGTCAATAAGTCAATGAGTATGGATAGATCAATTGAAAATCTTTTCATTTGGAAGGAATCCAGGGACTTTGTCAATGCTATCTACAAGATGATGGCGACCTGTAAGGATTATGGTTTTCGTGATCAGATACAGAGGGCTGCAGTGAGTATTATGAATAACATAGCAGAAGGCTCCGAGTCTGGCTCTGATGCCAAGTTCATAAACTTCTTGAATATTGCTAAAGGTTCTTGCGGAGAAGTCCGCTCAATGTTGTACCTCTGCGAAGATTTTAGCTTTTGCACACCCGAGCAGAGAGTAGAACTTCAATCACGACTAAAGAAGATTTCCACAGGCATAGTTCGACTTATAAACACCCTAACCCCCAAGCCCTCTCGTTGACCCATAGACTTATAGTCTCGTAGTCTCGTGGTCTCGTAGACCTGTTGACTTGTAGACCTGTTGACTTGTAGACCCCCCCCAAAAAAAAATATCAATCAAAAATCACATACAATGAGCATTTTTGCAGGTAAAACCTTGATGATAACCGGTGGTACCGGTAGTTTTGGGAACGCAGTTCTCAACCGCTTCCTTCGCACGGATATAGGCGAAATCCGCATCTTCTCGCGCGATGAGAAGAAGCAGGACGATATGCGTCACGAGTATCAGGCGAAGATGCCGGAGGTGGCAGGGAAGATAAAGTTCTACATCGGTGATGTCCGCAACAAGTCAACCCTGAAAACTGCAATGAAGGGCGTGGATTACATCTTCCATGCTGCAGCCCTCAAGCAGGTGCCTTCGTGCGAGTTCTTCCCGATGGAAGCCGTCAAGACAAATGTTATAGGTACAGATAATGTACTTGAAACCGCAATTGATGCAGGTGTCAAATGTGTCATTTGCCTTTCGACAGACAAGGCAGCATACCCTATCAACGCAATGGGTATCAGCAAGGCCCTGGAGGAGAAGATAGCTGTTGCCAAATCACGAAACTCCGGAACCTACGATGAGAACGGGCAATTCCACGGCACCAAGATTTGCTGCACCCGCTACGGCAACGTGATGTGCTCACGTGGCTCAGTAATTCCTCTCTGGATTGACCAGATAAGGAATGGCAACCCTATCACCCTCACAGAGCCCAAGATGACCCGCTTTATAATGAGCCTCGAAGAGGCAGTTGACCTCGTGCTCTTTGCCTTCGAGAACGGTCAGAATGGGGATATCCTTGTGCAGAAGGCACCTGCCTGCACCATCCAGACTCAGGCAGAGGCAGTGTGTGAGCTCTTTGGTGGGAAGAAAGAGGAAATCAAAGTGATTGGAATAAGGCACGGTGAGAAGATGTACGAGACTTTGCTGACGAAAGAGGAGTGCGCCAAGGCAGAGGATATGGGCAACTTTTATCGTGTGCCGGCAGACAACAGAGGACTGAACTATGATAAGTACTTCAAAGAGGGCGATACCAAACGTGCTACGATAGATGAGTTCAATTCGGACAATACACGGAGACTCAATCTGGAGGAGACCAAGGAGAAGATTGCGAGTCTGGAGTATATACAGAACGAGTTGAAGGGAGTTGGGAATTTGGCGAAATAATAAGACGTTATTACATATGAAGGGAATAGTTCTTGCCGGAGGGTCCGGCACACGTTTGTACCCAATCACGAAGGGAGTATCGAAGCAACTGCTTCCGATATATGACAAGCCGATGGTATATTACCCGATATCGGTGCTGATGCTGGCGGGTATCAGGGATATCCTCGTCATCTCCACACCATACGACCTCCCCGGGTTCAAGCGGCTCCTTGGTGACGGCTCCGACTACGGCATCCGCCTCCAGTATGCCGAGCAGCCCTCGCCCGACGGACTTGCACAGGCCTTCACCATCGGCAAGGAGTTCATCGGAGACGATTGCGCCTGCCTTGTGCTGGGCGACAACATCTTCTACGGCAGCTACTTCACCTCAATGCTCAAAGAGGCGGTACGTGCAGCCGAGCAGGACAAGAAAGCCACAGTCTTCGGCTATTGGGT
>X431_Quagga__coassemble_122_pt1 | contig 15662 bp, 13 predicted proteins | sample X431_Quagga__metabat2_low_PE_006 | metagenome-assembled genome bin X431_Quagga
AATATGTGTTCAGTTGGCGTTGTGAATTGCTTTCAAAATTTGTGTAAATTTGCATCGAAAACAACCGGACTTCGTAGTTGTTCGGTGGGGTTTCGGTTGTGAATTGCTTTCAAAATTTGTGTAAATTTGCATCGAAAACAACCGGCAGAGTTGGTGGTATCTACGACTCCGGTTGTGAATTGCTTTCAAAATTTGTGTAAATTTGCATCAAAAACAACCCCTCAACGCTGTTATAAGCTAAATCCCTGGTTGTGAATTGCTTTCAAAATTTGTGTAAATTTGCATCGAAAACAACGTCTGCCAATTCATCATCAGTTTCAAGAGTGTTGTGAATTGCTTTCAAAATTTGTGTAAATTTGCATCGAAAACAACGAGCTTTGCAAGTTCATGAGAACCACTCCGGTTGTGAATTGCTTTCAAAATTTGTGTAAATTTGCATCGAAAACAACAAGTCGTGGGCAGGCTTCGAGGAATAAGCAGTTGTGAATTGCTTTCAAAATTTGTGTAAATTTGCATCGAAAACAACCTTAACTTAAAATCTTAAAATCATGCAATTGTTGTGAATTGCTTTCAAAATTTGTGTAAATTTGCATCGAAAACAACTGCGCAACACCATTGGTGCGTCGGACGAGGGTTGTGAATTGCTTTCAAAATTTGTGTAAATTTGCATCGAAAACAACCTGCAGAGTTGGTCGTATCCACGACGCCGGTTGTGAATTGCTTTCAAAATTTGTGTAAATTTGCATCGAAAACAACGGGATTTGAGGCGTTTTTTTTGTCAAAATTGTTGTGAATTGCTTTCAAAATTTGTGTAAATTTGCATCGAAAACAACATACACAATATTTTTATTTGTCAATAGGTGTTGTGAATTGCTTTCAAAATTTGTGTAAATTTGCATCGAAAACAACTGATTCAAATATTTCTCTTACTGTTGGTTTGTTGTGAATTGCTTTCAAAATTTGTGTAAATTTGCATCGAAAACAACTCAATCGCTGCAAATTATTGAGTCACAACAAGTTCAATGTTGTTTTAGAAATAAAAAATCCGACCTTAAACAAGCCGGATTTTTTATTTTTACATGGTTTTATATTTTCAAAACAGCTCCAATTGCTGCCCCGGAGTGCCCGTTTCCTCAACTTTTTTGTTGTGAAAAATCTCCATACTGCCAAATTGCTTGTCTGTCACACACATAATCCCGACCTCCCCATGCTCAGGCAACGACATCTTCACCCTTTTCATATGGACATCAGCGTTTTCCATGCTTGCACAATGCCTGAGATATATTGAAAACTGGAACATCGTAAAACCATCGTTCAACAACTTCTTTCTGAACTCTGCCGCGGCTTTGCGCTCCTTTTTTGTATCCGTTGGCAAATCAAAAAACACCAATACCCACATAATCCGATATTCACTAAACCTGTCCATGTCAGATTTCCATGGTTGGATATGCCATTTTTCGCAATTCCCCTGAATAGCATTTGCAAAGCGAAGCTGTGGTTTGCGATGCCGCCACCATCAACGGACTGCGTTGTCCGCCGATCATCACTTCAGTAACAGGCAAGCCCAACAACTGTTTCTTCAATTCCGGAGTCAACTCCCCATAATCAATATCGCTACGCATAATATTGATAACCAACTCATCGACATACGGGCGATACGGTTCCATAATGTCATCAGCCAGGCAATACGCATTGTATCTGTTATGATGATGGATTCCGAGTGTAGGTAAAAGACCGCTCGCGACCAAGGCGCGGGCAATTACAGCCCTCACTATTGCATAACCGTAATTCAGCAGATTGTTTGGCATCTCCCCTTCCCTATCTCTAGTAAATCCTGGCAAACTCGGGAAAATGTTTTTCCAATAATACGCTGCTGCGCGTCCTTCAAGATTATCGCTATCGCCACTTTTAACATCGTTTGCCCAAGCAAGCATACACCCGACTTCAACGCCGCTCAACCTTTTCAAAACTGACGCCTGATTACGGATTTTCGCCTGTACCGTCTGTTGCCACAATTGTTTTTTCAAAGGTAGTGAAGCATCAATTTGATTGGCAAAACGTTCACTTTGAATTGTATTGCCCTCGAGAGGCAGAAGCATACCGGCAGGCATGTGTTTCTCATCGCAAGTTATTACTGCACAATTGTTTTGCAGCAAAGCATCCAATGCGACATTAGTGATGGTAATCTGCCGGTCTTCAAGCACAGCCACTCCAATATCTTCAATTGGAACGGTTCTTACAACCTCCTGTTGCGTTTCCGGATCAGTTCGTTTGACAACAAGTTGTGAGTTTTTGACTGACAGGTACGCCGGATTGCCGAAAAAGAGGGTCTTTTTTATCATAATTTTATGTATATTGATTTTTTCTATTATTTAAATAAACCTAATCACACCTGTATCTAAAACGACAAAATCACGATTCTCAATTAAGCAATTAAAACTATTGGCAACCAGAGTCAATCTAGCTTGATATTTCGTATTATCAAAAGTAGTATAGTCTTCTTCTTTGTTTATTTCATTTCTTGCTTCAATATGATTTTGCAAATATATACAATTTGCACCTTTTAAATTGAACTTATAAACAACAAATAATCTGCTACTTATCTCATTGGCACTCATATCAATTAGTTCTTCTGGACTATGTAACCACATAAGAACACGTGTTCCTGCCTTTATAATAGCTGTTAAATTTAGAGAAAAGGCTTTTTCTTCAATAGTCTGAAAATATGACTCATTCCTTATTTCTTCAGCATCTTTTATTCCCAAATTGACAACATCAAAAAAATTGAGAAATCTGAATCTGCGTTCCACTTTTCCTTTTTTAACACCTTCATACAATAAACACAGATAGTTCCCGTCATTTTGAGCATAATACACATTTTTGTATTCGTATTTTGAAGGATATGTCTGCCTTTTAATTTCAATAGCTTTGTCTTTAGTAAAGAAGCCTCTGCCAGCAGCCACTTTGCATCGAACATGACGGATTGGCAACAATTTACGACCATTTTTATCTTCTTTGATCTCACGACCATTTTCATCTAATAACCACATAGGTTCTTCAATTGCGGTATTAAATGATTTTCCTTCCGCTTTTCTTTTTTGAATTGTTTTTTCTATTGATGTTCTAACATGTAAGTCTACGATTTTCCCCAGTTCGTCTTCGTTTTTAAAGCTTGAAATAGGGACGCGAATAACCATTAGAATAGCATCATCCTTTCCATCTTTAATTGCTGCAAAAAAATGATCTTTATGCAATTGTCCGCGAATACTATCACCAGTAATCCATTTGTTTACTAGTTCACCCTGCTTGTTTTTTACTAAGACTTCTTTTCCTCTCACGCGAGCTTTTCGTTTTGCTGGGGTTAGTGTTTGATCCTTTGAAACATGATTTACCAATATGTTATGTTCGATAAACGGAACTATCTCCGACACATTCCCTGATAAGCCACAATTCTTTATCTCCTTCTGTAAATTCAGTTGAAGTTCAGAAGTATTCTCATCAAAGCGCTTCTTTTCCTGAATTTTGTAAAACAGTTCAAGCATTCTATCGCGTTGAGCTGCAGTCGGAATCAAAGTCAGAATGGTTGCGTCAATGGCATGATGTGAATGTTTATCACGGTCCTTTTTCTCGTCAACACTTTGAACACCCAGCATTTTTCTGAAGTTAGCAGTCACACTACCTTTCTGCACTTCAACTTTGTTGAACACGGTTTTCAAGTAATGATATGCATATTTTGTAATAATACGTGTATCATTCAGTTGGTTGTTCCTGAACCCCGACGTCACTTCCGTCATTGTAAATCTGTTCACCTTGTTTTGCCAATAATCCAACTCCATTTGCCATAAATGCCTTTGCCTGATACAATAGTCTTTTCTGTCTTTGTCTTGGGCTCGTTTTGATTGGGCTTTCCAAAATTCCACATTGTCTTTCAATTGTTCAACTTTATCAAACCAAGGCTGTAAACGACGTTTGATATCATCATAATTTGCAAGTTGTGTCGGAATCTGGTTTTTCTTTATAGTTCTATTGAAATGAGCGTCACATATTGTAAGGTTTGCTAACGAATCATCAAATGATTGGCTGCGAGGAATGGTATGCTCGATGTCGAATGCGTTGTCGTCAAAGAGATTAGTTATATTGATAATTTTCCCAGTATACAGACAGCGACAACCCTGCTCTAACCATAAACGGTATTTGGTAATGTCTTTTTTGTACACTGGGACACCTTCAGTTCGTTTTTTACTCTTTGAAGCTTCAGAAATAATAATTCCATTTTCAGGTATGTCGTGTTGGTCACACGCCAGCCTAATAATATCAACGTCATCTTTGTTTTGGAGTCGATTAGGATAAAATTCTCTTATAAGTTTTTCATACTCCTTATTTTCTGCTTCTCTTTCTCTCTGATAAGCCTCTATAGCCCAACGCATATTGGCATCATTGAGTTCTCTTGCGGTTTCAACAACTACTCGTGTATCCTCATCAATTAACGCATTACCGTATTCATCTGTCGCTTTAAGCAAGGCGTTTACTTGTTTGCGCAATGTATGCAGCACACGCATTGCCATCGGGTTCTTCAATGCGCCAATTACAGGACTGCCCAACAACCTCAAACAGCGTCCATCCTCTATTATTTCGGGTTTTGACGGTGCATAAAACTCTATCATCGACGGATGATAAATCTTTCGCAAGTCTTTCTCTGACAAAAAATCGTATTGTTCACGCAATAACGCAGCTAAAGCATCAGCCACCTTTGGTAATTTGAGATAATCTCTTTTCTCCGAAGCAAAAAAGCTTTGATACAGTTCTGCAACTTTATCAAGTAATTGGTTTTGTTCCTCTGCTATTTTCTTCTCCCATGCTTTCTCACCTATTGCTCTTATTGCTGTTTCTTTAACATCCTTAAAATCAGACTGATCTAATCTGTATTCATAGTTCTTATGTGCAAATTGTTCGGAAATTTCCAAAGATTTATAGTTGGCGATCAAAGTGTTCGCAATGTTGAACAATTGCTTTTGATATCTGTTATTTTCAATAATCCTATCTATTTCTGCTATTATAACATCCTCTACATTTTCCCAATTGTCTTTGAAAATATCTGGTAATTTTGCCAACAACACGGCATCGGTATAAATAAGTCCTTTTTGAAGAAAGCGATTGATGTTTTTTATGGCTTTTAAGCTCAACATCCCATAGCCTTGCTGGATTGCTCCAAAAATGCGAACAAGTTGTTTCTTTTGGTTATCATCAAAATGCAATTTTTTTTCGGCAAATTCTTCCACACATTCAGGCTCGTCAAATGAAAAACACACATGCCATAGGTCTATTGCATCGTATGTAATATGTTTAATTTCTCCACTTTTATTGTTGATTTTAGTCTCACCTGATTCGAATAGCCATTCCTCCCAATCTTCTCCAAGTAAATTTTTCATTCTTCCAGAAATTGGACAACCAGAAACACTAATCTTGTCTTTATAGTTGATAGTTTTATCTTCGTAATTCAATTGCCTTCCAACTTTCTTCTGAATCCATTCCCTTATTTCTTGAAATTTAAATGACGGGCGTGTTAACAAAAACTTATCTTTGTATAATTGCTCTTTTTGCTCTAAAGATAACGTTTCTCCCAATTCTTCACCAAACCTAATGTTATTTATCAAGCACCACGCTCTGAATTTCTCAAATTCAGGATGACTTATTGGACAACGCGGTTTGTCTGGCTCAAGAGTACAGTTACCTACAAGGCCTTTTTGTGAACGTAAAGGTCGCTTGTAAAAAATTGTGCCTTCCCCCTTTTTCTCACTAACAAGTCGCTTGTAAAAGTCACTCTCTTTGTCCAATCCTTCCTGAAAATCAAATATCCAACTTATTTCATCTTTATATTGAGAGCGTACTGCTTGATATTCACTGTTTCTGACACGAACACCGTTTTTCTCAAGATGGTAAAAGGCACAGCCAACCGTAGGCAGGTTGTTCCCTTTCATATATTCATCTAATTTCCCCGAAATCTTTATTTCGGACTTCTTCAAGGCTTCCGACAAATCGGTTTCAATAATGTCATCCGTTTTGTTTTTTTCTTGTTCTTTAATCGTTTCTCCTTTACTGCTTCTGAATCCACGGCGTTGTGCTATGTGATATATTGCTCTGCCCAATTTAAATCTATCTGCCTGATTTGAAAAATCGAATTGTTCTTCCATCAATTCAGCCCGTAATTGGAATGGACTTGAATAATCGGCTACACCATCACCATCAAAATCCAAATGCACCCATTGCTCAAATTTCGTTGCATGAATAGGATATTGTCGTTTTAATCCTTTTGCTTTATCATACCTGCTCCATTTTTCCAAATCTTCCATGGAAAGTGGACAACAATCATTTTCGATCAAACATTTTAGTGTTGCCCAAATTCTATATTTTCTTGCTTGATAAAGCCTTCGTGTCGAACGCTTTTTTGTACGTTCAGCAGCGTACGAAAACTCACCTGTTTTAGCTGTGCCAACACCAGATTTAAAAATAACCGCACTGAAATACTCCAATTGGTCAACAATTTCTTTTCCATTATCCTTATTTCTAATTGAAATTCCAATTGAATTTGTACCCAAATCTAAACCGACAATATTGCTCATAATTCTTAAGATTTAATGAGTGCAAATATATCAACTATTTTTTAATTTCCAAAAAACAGCTAAAATTTTGTTGCTGTATAAAAAAAATGTTTATTTTTGCAGCACAAATTTTGAAAGACTTTTCACAATAAGGCTATAAGCCGAAGAGTTCTATGCTCCGCGTACTCCGTGGAGCTATTTTTTTGATTTAAATTGTATGATTCTTAATTCTATGGGGCTTCGCTTTTCAATGCAATGGCACGAGTACGGACGGCGGTCCGAGCTTCGGATGGCGCTTGACCTTTTCGGTTCATTTTCCATCAAGGGAAAAGGAGCAAAAAACTGTCTGACAAGGCATAAAAAGGTTGTTTTGTTTTATGATTTATGCAAAATCCCGTTACTTCTGTTAATAAAATTTAACACTAAATTTCTTGATATATAAGGAATTATGATTAAATTTCTCGGCAATAAATTCAACATTATTAGTTACTGTCCTAAAAAGGGGAAGTTTAACTTGATTATTTTCGGAGTCCTAACCCGTGTCATTTCTAAAGTCTTGTGCTTCCCGTTTCCATAACAAGTACTATCACTGTAAGTTTGCTGTTTTCCTGCATCTGGCAATGGAACTACATTTCTTCCATTCCATTCGGTGGTTGCTACATATATGCCGTCTCATAAACTCGACCACCTGAACCATTCAATTGTTGTTTGCAACCGCAAAAGTAGCCGAAATTTGAAAGCAATTCACAACAAAAAAGATATGCAAGATTATTTTAAGAGGTTGTTAGCGACTGCAAAAGCAGTCAAAATTTGAAAGCAATTCACAACAGTCGGTGTTGCTGTGTTTTACGTGCGATAGTTGTTAGCGACTGCAAAAGTAGTCAAAATTTGAAAGCAATTCACAACCAGAATGCTTTGATAAGTTCGGAGTTGCTGTTGTTAGCGACTGCAAAAGTAGTCAAAATTTGAAAGCAATTCACAACTGTCATAGAATTACAGATGTCAAAGGCAAAGTTGTTAGCGACTGCAAAAGTAGTCAAAATTTGAAAGCAATTCACAACAGATAGCTGTTAATTATCGCCGCAAATTTGTTGTTAGCGACCGCAAAAGCAGCCAAAATTTGAAAGCAATTCATATCCTTATTAATCCAATGGTAGTGCCCACATAGTGCCGAAGTGCATCTATTCTTTTTTTTGATTTTTTTCATTTTTTTGTTGTATGTAAAAAAAAGATGTATTTTTGCAGCCGAAACGCTTTGATACTGATGGATTAGCTGGGTCCTGTATCAGAGCGTCTTCGTTTTATTTCGGAGCTATGTAATAGAACAGTAACTGTTGTTAGCGTCCGCAAAAGCAGCCACGTTGCCAAAAGCAACTTACAACCCATTCGTCCGATTCGTCCAATTCGTGGTGACAATTTCGTGGTGACAATTTCGTGGTGTTGCCGGTGTCGGGAATGCTTTCCCGCGCGGCGTTCATCTTCACCTGAACTTCCGACCACTTCTCAAGCATCTTGTCATTGCTGATATTGATGACCTTGAGTTTCGGTGAGATTTTATCCTGAAACTCCAGAATATATGTAAGAATATTATCCGCCATTTGAGTTTTTTATTTATCTTTGCAGCCTGTTGAAAAACTGATATGGTACTGCTTGAAGTCATAGTGTTTTTTTACTTGGCGATTTTCATTGCCGGAGTGCTGCTCAAAAAGCTGCCGGTGCTGCTGTCGCTCCCGTTCGCCCCTTTCTTGTGTGGTGCCGAGACAATAAAGACACGTCCTTTTCTGGGGTGGACACTGATTATCCTCGCTTTAATACTTTACGCCCTGCTTGCCTTTATCATCATCATGGAGTGCATTCATTAACATTTTATCCAAACTGTCAGCAAGTAAAAAACAACCAAAATCTGAAAAAATTCAGTTTTTTCTTGCATGTTGAAATAAATAAAGTTTTAATTTTGCCGCATGAAAATTCTGATTTACATAATACTTGCGATTGTTGCTGTAGTGCTCGTCTTCATCGTTGGTGTGGCCGTCGTCACATTTTACCGTCTTGCGGCTGGCAAAATCTCAAAAGAAGAACAGGAATGCATCCTTGAAGCCGACAGACGAAAGAAAGATAACAAGCGCAGACGCAAACAGTCTAAAGATGGCGGTTCATTTCATTTTCTGTCATATCCTTCGCCTCTAAACCACTGGAATCTCTGGCATTAACCACATCTTTTTAGCCTCTTCCTTCCTCACCCATTCAAGTTTGTTGTCCGCGACTGCAAAAGCAGCCGAAATTTGAAAGCAATTCACAACACTTGTAAAGCTGTTCCTGCGGTGCCAGTAAGCTGTTTTTCCTGTTGATTCTCTTCTTCCAAAATCAACAACGAAGTGAAAAAATTCGTCAAGGACGGAAAAACAATCTCATTGCCGCACGTTTCCGAAATAATGTGTATCTTTGCGGCGGAAAAATTCATGAAATAACACAATGGCAACCTACACAGTAACATTAAACGAAAGAACTAACGACGGAAAGGCGTTACTCAATTATCTTCTGTCACTTGGGGTGGTGAATCCGAAACCGGCAAAGGAAAAGAACGGCAGTGAAGAGACACTTCAGGCTGTCAAGGACGTGAAAGCCGGAAAAGGCAGACGCTACAAAAACCTCGATGAATTTAAGGAGAGAATGTATGCTCTATAACCTGTTTGCGTCTCCGAGGTATGAAAAGGATGTCGCACTGGCAAAGAAGCGCGGCCTTGACATTGACGACCTTATTTCTGTCGTTGAGAAACTTCAAAAAGGCGAGAAACTTGAGCGGAAGCATAAAGACCACCCGCTTCACGGCAACTTCGAGGGGACGCGCGAATGCCACATTAAACCTGACTGGCTGTTGGTCTATTCAAAAGATGATGAAATCCGTCTGCTGTCATTGATTAGGACAGGCACACATTCAGACCTCTTCAAATAATCGGATGTCACACAACGAAGCCCGCGAGTTAGTGCCTGAAAGTCTCATCGAGCAAACATCACACATGTTGTTTCACATTATCTGAAACGACATGTTTCCTTTCATAAAATCCGGGGCAGAACCGCGGCGCCCTTTGCAGGTGCAACCCTCCTCATTGATAGGCTCTCTCGATACAAACATCGGGAGAAATATGAATACGAGACAGTTTATTAGATTTTTCAATTATTTTAATACGAACACCAAAAATGAAAAAAATGTTGCCAGCTACTGCAAAAGCAACCAAAATTTGAAAGCAATTCACAACCCATTCGCCCGATTCGTTCGATTCGTGGTGACACAATGACGTCCTTTGCATGATTTTAATTGTAAAAACTGCGTGGCAAAGATACACGTTATTTCCGACTTGATTGATGGAACGGAAACAATGTTCTTGCACGTTAAAAACAGATGTGTTTTATGGCGGAATCCTTATGCTTGGCCTCGGCTTCGCAACTTTTTGCAGATGATTTGTTATTATGCTGGCGCTTGTCAACTCGCGAATGTAGCGTGAAATAAAAATCGGTTAATCACTTGACATTTGGGAAATCATGCGTATCTTTGCAAATCTAATTTATAAACAGATGAATATAAAATCATTCGTAATTATTTCATTGTCAATGTTTTTTGCAATGACAGCCTGCAACAGCCAGATCGAAAATCAAAATCAAAAGGAAAATGTGACCGAATGCAAACCTGTTGTCAGCACGGTGCGTTTCGACACCATGACCGCCAAGACGCTGCCGAACTTCAAGGGCGGCGACGGCGAAGTGTATATGAAAATGTTCACTGACGGCGAGGTGAGAGCGATGTATTGCACAATGCCTCCTGGGGCTTCTGTCGGCTGTCACTCACACGAGACGAATATGGAGACCGTCTATGTGCTCGCAGGTAAGGCGACCATTTTCTTCGACGGCAACGAACAGGTTTATACGCCGGGAACGCTCCATTACTGTCCGAAAGGACACAGCCACAGCATCCATAACTTCGGCGATGAAGACCTCGTGACTTTCAACGTTGTGGCGTTGCCGGAATGACACGGCTTGAGCCGCGAGATGATTAAATGTGTAGTTTGCCACCAAGCAAACATTTGAATCAACGGGAAAACAGACACTCTGAAAATTGTCGGCGAAGTTGACTTTTAGGTCAAAACGCCGGCGATTTTTGAATTTGAAGATTGTCTTTTCAAATGAGAATCACACTTGAAACGCCAACAGTTTTGATTTTTTTAAATCAAAAAAATAGCTAACATTTTGTAAATTAAAATGTTAGCTTCTATTTTGTGGAGGTTACCGGACTCGAACCGGCCACCTTAAGATTGCGAACCTTACGCTCTACCAGATGAGCTAAACCCCCGCTTTTTTCACGCGGCAAAAATACAAAATTTTTAGTAAATGCAAACATTTTTTATTTAAAATTATTAGTATTTTTGCACGCTAAATTTTTATGGAGATGGAAATAGAACTTTATATCCTGAGAAGAGTCAACGCCTTGCTGCACGCAACAGACGCCAAAATCGTGAAACGCCTCGAAGGTGGAATGAGTAACTATACGTATGTTGTTGAATGTCAAGGTGAACAATATACTTACCGCGTGCCGGGCAAGTTCGCCGAGAAATTCGTGAACCGCGATGAGGAGTGCGCAAACATCCGCGAAGTGGAACGCCTCGGCCTCAACAACGAGACGGTTTACATAGAAATCCAGTCGGGCGAGAAGCTCGCGAAATACGTCGATGGCATCATAATGTCAACGACCGATGTCGTTTCTTACAACGAAATGTCGGTGAAAGCACTGAAGAAGCTTCACCAAAGCGACTTGAAATTCTCCGATTACAACGCTTTCGGCCGCCTCGACGACGACGAGCGTTTCTGCCGCGAGACCGGCTTCACGCATCCGCAGGAATACTTCGACCTCCGTCACAAACTCGACGAGATGCACAAGGAATATAAAAAAGTGAAGATGGTGCCGTGCCACTGCGACTACCAGCCGACAAACTTGGTCATCAGCAAAGATAAGTTTTATGTCTTGGACTGGGAGTTCGCCGGAATGAACGACCCGTTCTATGACATCGCCTGCTATGGCAACGCCGGCTTCGACAAAGCTCTCTCATTATTAGAAACTTACGTCGGACACAAGCCGACAGAAGACGAACTCAGACGTCTCTGCTTCCACCGCGCCTTCCAGTGCCTGCAATGGTATAACGTCGCGATTTTCAAAGACAGAGCCGGACTCAGCAAAGACCTCAACCTCGACTTCAACGCCATCGCCCTGATGTTCCTCGGAATGGCTAAGGACTTATTAGATAAATAGTTAAGAGAGTAGAGAGTAGAGAGTAGAGAGTGCGAAACGACGTGTGCGGACATACGCCGCTTCGCGCTCTTTTAACTTTGCTCTTTTAACTTTCTACTGATCAGTACATCAGGTCCCCGAGTCCGAAGCCGTCGTTTAGTCCGAGCTCTTCTTTCACCTCCTCGGAGAGGTTCCGCGGGTCCCATGCTGGCTCGAATGTCATCTCAATCTCGCAAGACTTCACGCCCATAATCGCCCCGACTTTCTCTTTGACGTAAAGAGGCATCTGGTCGGCGACAGGGCAGTTCGGCGCCGTCACTGTCATCACGATCTTCACGTTGCTTTCATCGTCGATGTTTATTTCATAAATGAGTCCCAACCTGTAGATGTCAACCGGAATCTCAGGGTCGTAAATGCCGCCCAAAACGGCAATGACGCGCTCACGTAATATGTTTTTCTCTTCTGTTGTCATAGTTTTTAGTTGTTTGAGGAGTTTTTAGTTGTTTAAGGAGTTTAAAACTTAAATACCTAATTACCTAATCACCTGATTACCTATACACCTGCTTTCGCATAAAGCATCATCTGTTTAACCATGCTGAGCAGCCCGTTGGAGCGGGTGGGGGAGAGATGTTCCTTCAGCCCGATCTCGTCGAGGAAACTCATGTCGGCGGCGAGGATGTCGGACGGCGTCTGCCCCGAAAACACCTTTATTAATAAATAGATGATGCCTTTGGTGATGACGGCATCGCTGTCGGCAGTGAAGTAAATCTTCCCGTCTTTCAGTTCGGCGTGCAGCCAAACCCTTGACTGACAGCCGTTTATGAGATGTTCATCGTTTCTGTATTGCGTGCCGATTATCGGGCAATCCTTGCCCATCTCAATCAACATTGAGTAACGGTCCATCCAGTCGTCAAGCATCGAAAAATCTTCGACTATCGAATCTTGTATCTCTTTTATTGTCATACTTTTAGTTAAAAGTTTATAAAGTTTATAAAGTTTTAAAGTTTATAAAGTTGCTTGCGCAAATCGGACGAAGTCGGTCACATCTGCGAAGCAGTCATCATTTGTCAAATTAAAAAATCTTGTTATCTTAACATCATCGCGGCTTTTTCAATGGCTTTGATGAAAACATCTATTTCTTCTTTTGTGTTGTACATTGCAAATGAGGCTCTTACGGTTCCGGGGATTCCGAAGAACGTCATCACCGGCTCGGCGCAATGATGTCCGGTCCTGACAGCCACGCCCATCTTGTCGATGATGGTTCCGAGGTCGTAAGGATGAATGCCGTCAACCAAAAACGAGACCAGGCCGTTGCGCTTCGGCGCACGCCCGATGAAACGGATTCCTTCAATCTTGGCGAGCTGTTCGGTGGCATAGTTCAGAAGCATGTCTTCATGTCTTTCAACTTCCTGTCTGTCAAGGCTTTGGATGAACTTCACGGCGGCTTCGAGCCCTAATGCTGCTCCGACATTGGGCGTGCCGGCCTCAAATTTGAACGGCACCTTGTTGAACGTCGTCTTCTCAAAGCTGACTTTGTCAACCATCTCGCCGCCGAACTGATACGGAGGCATCTTCTCGAGCCATTCCGTCTTGCCGTATAGTCCGCCGATGCCCATAGGCGCGTACATCTTATGCCCGGAAAAGACGTAAAAATCGCAGTCAAGGTCTTGAACGTCAATGACTTGATGCGCCATCGACTGCGCTCCGTCGATGATTACGGGGATGTCGTATTCGTGTGCCATCCTAATCATCTCCTTGACGGGATTGACGGTCGCTAAAGTGTTGGAGATGTGCGCTATAGACACGACTTTCGGTCTTTGTTTGAGAAACTCGGCGTAATGATTCAGGTCGAGGACGCCGTTTTGATCCATCTTGATGACGAGCAACTCGCCGCCTTCGCGGATGAGCATCTGCTGCCACGGCACCATGTTCGAGTGGTGTTCCATCGCGCTGACCACGACTTTGTCACCTTTATTAATTAATAGTTCTCCGAGCGATGTGGCGAGAAGGTTCAGCGATTCCGTCGTACCTCTTGTGAACACGATTTCCTCTGATTTTCTTGCGTTTACGAAAGCGGCGACGGCCTTTCTCGAGTTCTCGTAGGCCTCCGTCGCCATCTGGCTGAGGTAATGCACGCCGCGGTGTATGTTGCAGTTCTCGTTCAGGTAGTAGTCGCGTTCGCGCTCGATGACGCAAAGCGGCTTCTGCGTCGTGGCGGCGTTGTCGAAATAAACGAGCTGCCTGCCATAGACTTTCTGATTCAAAACCGGAAACTGCTTCCGAACTTCCTCTATATCAAAATGTTTCATTTTAAAATTGTCTTTTTAACACAAGTTGCACAAGTGTTCTTAACGCAAGTTACACAAGTTTTTTTCTTCTTTTAACTTTACTCTTTTAACTTTTAACTAAATCTTGCTCAAATCGAGTTTGAAGTCGTATTCTTTCTGTCCGCACTGGAACGCGCAGGTGTCGCAGCTCGATAGCTCGCCTCTCAAGCGGCGTTGTATCATATCATCGATTCTCTCGCGCAACGCGCTGATGTTCACGTGGTTGCTGATTTCGGCGGCGAAGGCGTACATCAGCAGCATCCTCGCGTCTTCCTTACTGATGCCGCGCTGACGCATGTAGAACATCGCCTCCTGGTCGAGCTGGCCCGTCGAGGTGCCGTGCGAGCATTTCACGTCGTCGGCGTAAATCTCGAGGAACGGCATCGTGTTCACCTTGGCCTTGTCGGTCAAAATGATATTGCTGTTGTTCTGATACGCGTTGGTTTTCTGTGCGTTAGGTGCGACGAGAACGTGCCCGTTGAACACCGCGGTCGCCTCGTTGTCCAAGATGCCCTTGAACTTCTCGTTGCTCGTGCAGTTCGGAACGTTATGATTTATTTTCAATTGATTGTCAACGTGTTGCTTCTTGTCCATGAGGTAAAGACCATAAATCTGAAGGTCTGCACCTTCGCCGTCAAGGTCAACGTGGATGTTGTTGCGGATTTTCCCTCCGTTGAAACTGATGATGCATGACTGCAACGTGCTGTTGCTCAACTGTTTGGTTGTGTTTGTGTTGAGCAACGTAGTGTTGTCGTTGAGGTTCTGCATCTTGTAGTTTTCAAGATGAGCGTTCTCGCCGAGAATCATCTCCGTGTATGAGTTTATCATGCTCGCTTGATGACATTTCGTGTCGTCGCAGTCAACGATGGTGAGCTGTGAGTTCTCTTCAAGGATGATGATGTTGCGTGTCTGAATGAACGGATTCTCTTTATTATCAATGAGTTTGATGATTTGAATTGGTTTCTCTCCGACGACGTTCTTTGGCACGAAGATGAAGAATCCGTCCTGCCAAAGTGCCGTGTTGATGTCGTAGAAACCATTGGTCTCGTCGAGTTTACAGGTGCCAAAATATCTGTCAAAAATCTCAGGATATTTCTGCATCGCCGCCATGGTGCTTCCGATGATGACGCCGTTTTTCAAGGTTTTGAGGCTCTCGTCTTCGTCCCAGACGCCGTTTTTCATCTTGATGACTTCGGTGTCGAAATCCTTGATGACGCAGCTGAAGTCATGGCGCGACTTGCAAGTGGCTTCTTTCCCGATACCGAAGTTATATTCTTGGTTTTCAACGATTTTTGAGTTACGCCAGTGTTCCATCTTGCGATTTGGGAATCCCGATTCGGCGAAGCGTTTCAGTGCTTCGGCACGCATCGCGGCGACCTTCGCGGTGTCGTGGGCGGAGATGTTTTTCATCTCGGCGGCGGCGTAGTCCAAAAGCGTTTTTTTCATTGTCTCCATGAT
>X431_Quagga__coassemble_127_pt1 | contig 15540 bp, 12 predicted proteins | sample X431_Quagga__metabat2_low_PE_006 | metagenome-assembled genome bin X431_Quagga
GATAACGTTGAAGCAGACAACCTTTCTCCAGATTGACAAAGACATTGTCAATGAACCCGGTTCGTTCAGTGCCTTGACCATCAAAAGTCTGCCCGTCAGTGCGGGGCTTGTTAAAATTAAATAGTCCCATAAAAACCTTAGATTAAATGCAGCGCAAAAATACGGGAAGAGGATTTGTTGACATATAGACAAATCTTGATTATTACTGCAAAGAGTTGAATGACCGTTTTTCCAATAAACAAGCAAGTCATTGCCAACATCTTTGTTAACAATGACTTGCAAAAAATGAACGGTTAAACTTTCGTGTTATTCGTGTTATTCGTGCCATTCGTGGTGAAAATCTACGTGGTCTCTACCTGAAGATCTCCCCGTACTTCAGCTCCTTCACTTTCCCGAACTTCTCCAACGCCTTCATGTCGATCTTTTTCTTGTTGCCCGACATCATGATGACAACCGGCCTGTCGGCGACGTTCTTCTTGTAGAAATCATATACATCCTGGTATTCAACGTTTCTGATCATGTCTGTGATTTCAATTCTCGGGTCGTGGTCGTAGCCTTGTTCAAGCCATGTGCTGACAGTCCTCGGAATGTCGCGGAAGCTGATGTAGTCGGCGGCTCTTGAAAGTATCAGCGCGTCTTTCGAGGCGTTGAACTTCTCGATTCGCTTCGGCATGTCGGTGATCAGGCCGCGCAACGCCTCGATGCCTTCGACGGTCTTGTCCGACTGTGTGCCGAGATAGGTGTAAAGATAACCTGGCTTCCTGTTCAGAGCGTCATGCGTGTAATAGCCGTATGCGCTGTAACCCAACGAACGGAACTCCCTGATCTCCTGGAAGACAATGGAGTACATGTCGGTCCCGAAATATTTGTTGAAGACGTTGGCCGTGGCTTTCTCTTTCTTGTTCAGCGTGTTGCCCGCGACATACATGTAGATGTTGCTCTGTCTGAACTTCTTGCTGTGAGCCAGGAATATCTGATTCTCGGAATATTTCTTCTCAATGCGGTATTTCTTTTCGGCCTTGACCGCATCGTCTTTGATGAGGTTGTGTTTCTTCAGAAGCCCGATAACCTCCTGGTTGTCAGTGTTTCCGACGAAAGTTATCTCTCCGTTGTAGTTGAAGATGTTCCTGACTTCATCCAGAAGCTCTTCGCCGCTGCGTTTCGCCCAATCCTTGACAGGCATCTTCGATAGGAACGACGACTTCTCGCCATACAATGCGTAGTTGTAAACCGCCGAGCCCCAGGTCGCTGCGTCTTCCTTCTCGTTTTTCTTGTTCATCAGTTCGGCTTCAACCAAGAGGTCTTTTTTCTTCTCGTCGTTGGCCGGGCTGAAGATTTTCTCTTCGCAGAGTGCGAGAATCTCGTCCAAATCTTTCTCGTAACCTTCAATTCTCAACATCGTGCCGCTTTCGTGTGAGGAAAGGTACATCATCGCGGCGAGCTTTGAGAACTCAAGTTGAATCTCTTCGTAAGTCTTTGATTCTGTGCCTTGTAGTTCGTGATAATCGATGGCTCTGCTGAGTTCGGCGTCGTCAAGTTCGCCATAGTTGTAGGCGATGTTCAGGTTGAAGATGTCGTTATGCGGGTTCTTGGTCGAGATCATCGTGAAACCGTCGTTGACCTTGGTGATCTCAACGTCTTTGCCGAACTCGATGACTTGCGGTTTTACTTGCAGAACTTCCTCAGCCTCAATCATTTTGGCGAAATCCGACTTCGCCTCCGTGTTCTTCGCCTCGATGGGTTTCCAGTTCGGCTTGCCTACTTTGTCTTTCTTCGGGAAGCCCATTCTTGAACGGACGTCAAGGTAATTTTCGTTGAGGTATTTGTTAGCTATCGCGACTAATTCCTCCTTCGTCATGTTCTGGATTTTCTCTGTCTCGGCGAGAAATTCCTCGTATGTGACGCCTTCCGTCTCAAGTCCGAGGATGAGGTTTGACAAGGAACTCATTTTTTCTGTCGTCTTCTTTCTGTATTTAAGCCATTCGGTCTTTGTGGCTTCAAAGAGTTCGTCGCTGAACTCGCCTTTCTTGAGCTTGTCGATGGAGGCGAAGATGTATTCCTCGGCTTTCTCATGCGACTGGAAAAGCAGTTTCGGTATGTAAAGCAACATGATGCCGCCGGCGTCTTCAAGGCCGAGAGGTTGCAACATCGCGGCCATATAATTGCCGTCGAGCATGTCCTTGTCGGCGATGCCCGTGGCTCCGTTGCTGAACATTTGGCAGAGCAGCTCCAAGGCCGTCATGTCTTCGTGTCCTTGTTCCACACCTTTATATACTATGATGCCCATCTTTATCGGACTCATTTTCACCTCCTTGACAACCTTGCTGTCGTATTTCGGGAAGTTGTACTTTTTCTTTTCAGGCAGCTTGCCGCTCTTCCAGATGCCGAATTTCTCCTTAATCATGGGAGTTATTTCTTCGGTGTTGAAATCGCCTACAAGAATGAGAGTCATGTTGTTAGCCACATAATATGTGTTGTAGAACTCGCGCATCCTGCTCGTCTGCGGGTTCTTCAGATGTTCGGTCAGACCGACTATCGGACGGCCGTAGGGATGGTCGCCGCACGCCTCTTTGAAGACGTATTCCGTGAATTTTGAAATCGGGCTGTCGTCGTACATGTTCTTTTCCTCATAGACGGTTTCGAGCTCGCTCTGGAAAAGACGGAAGACCGGATTGCGGAAACGCTCTGCATACACGTCCATCCACTTGCCGATTTGGTTTGAAGGGAAGTTGTTGTAATAGACTGTGTAGTCGTATGAAGTGCCGGCGTTAAGGCCTTCGCCGCCCATCTTTGTGAGGATGACATCGACCTCGTTGGGGATGGCGTATTCCGTCGAGGCGATTGATAACTCGTTGATTTTCTTCTGGATCAAATCACGTTCCGCTTGGTCGGAAGTCTCGTGCAGCCTGTCGTACATCATGTCGATGCTGTCGAGATACACCTTTTCCGCCTCCCAGTTCGTGGTGCCGATCCTGTCGGTACCCTTGAACATGATATGCTCGAAATAATGCGCCATGCCGGTGGCGTCTTCGGGGTCGTTCTTGCTTCCGGCGTGGACAAGCACGCTGCCATAGACTTTCGGCTCCGAGTGGTCTTCGCACATCACCACCTTCAAGCCGTTGTCAAGAGTGATGGTCTGGATTTTTAAGTTCGCGTCTTGAGCTTTCAAAATGCTGAAACTCAATAAGATGATGGTTGATAATAATACTTTTTTCATGTTGATGTTTATTGTTGATTTTTCAATTTTTTCAATTCGTCGATGTCTATTCCGAAAAGGTCCATTTTCTTGAATATTTTCGGCAGCTCCTCTTCGATGAATTCTTTTTTCTGTTCGGCGAGAATCATTTCCTTTGCGTCGTCGCAGACGTAAAAGCCGATTCCGCGTTTGTTCGCGATGATTCCCTTGTTCTGCAAAATCTCGAACGACCTCATGACGGTGTTGGGGTTTACGCCGAGATCTGCGCCTAACTCCCTGACCGACATGATTTTATCGCCGCTGCTGAACTCGCCGTTGAGAATCCTTTCGTCGATGTGGTCGCAGATTTGCAGATAAATCGGTTTGTGTCCGTTGAAGTCCATAATCAATATTTCTGAGTTTTGATTTTACGATATGTCAGGCCGAGCAGCGCGCCGGAAATGACTATTGAGACTGCCCAGCCGATGTAAGTGGCTTTATTTATCAAATGGAAAATGTACTCCCTCGCGAGTTCCTGATCTGCCATTTCATCCATGAAATCTTCGTGGTTAATGATCCATTTGATGAATAATATCATTGCGAAAATGAAGATAAGTACAAGAATACCAATCATTTTGCTGGTTTTTCTTTTTTTGAAAATCATGTTGCCGAACATGAAAATGGAGGCTGTAAAGATGATTGACAGGATTTTTGAAAAGTAAATGCTAAACCCTGACAATGTGTTGTCAATATAGTTCCAAGTGGAGTCGTAAATTTCTGACGGGGTCTCCATTGCGTTTAATATTTCTTTGCTCTGCTCTTTCGCATTGAACAACGATTTGAAAATGAAGCCGTTGTAAGGGTTCTTGCCCGGGAAGGCTGCCATGATGGTGTCGAGCGCGAGCGCACCGGCCATATATATTATAGGTGTGACGATGACGCAGAAGATGAACATGCTGATGAACTTCTCCAAGCTCGAAGCCGGCATCATGGCGTATTGTATGCCTTTGCGCGGGTCGTTGCAGTCTTTGTAAAGCTTCGCCGGCGCAACGACAAGTGCTATCGTGGATAAGAATCTTAACATTTCCAGTCTGCCAGTGAGTTCTCCGCCTTGGCTGACGAATGTGAAGCTGGTGAGCCAGATGACCACCGGAATGGCCCATAAAATAACTAACGACCATCCGAAATTCGGGATGAAATTCATGGCATCCCTGCGGATGACCTTGCATAATCTATTGAAATCTAATGTGTTGTTCATAATATTGTTATTAACTAAATACCTTAATCACCTAATTACCTGTTTACCTTAAAAAACTCCTTGTTCTTCATCACCGCGTTGAAAAGTGCCTCGATGTTGACGTTGCTCTCGATGCCGTCGTTGTTAGGCATCACGTTGATGTAACCGCCCGGCAGCATCTCCGAATAAAGTGCGTAAGGCAGTCTCTCAGGACCGTATTCAAAATACACTTTCTTTGTGATTTCATCGAAACTTGCGTTGAGAAGCACATTTTCGTTGTCGAGGATGACAATCGGATCTATCAGATTCTCAACGTCTTTCACCTGATGCGTCGAGATGATGATTGTCGATTCGTCGGTGCAGTAGTTGGCGATGACTTTCCTGAAAAGCGCCTTCGACGGGATGTCGAGGCCGTTGGTGGGCTCGTCCAAAAACAGATAGTCGGTGCGCAGCGAGAGGGCGCAGGCTAATAAGGTCTTTTTCTTCTGGCCGTAAGAAAGGGCGTTGAATTTCTTCTTCGGATCGACTTCAAGTTCCTTTTCGAGCTTGTAGAAAAGATTCATGTCGAAGCGCGGGTAGAAGACGCCGATTTTCTTGATGTATTTCTCCGGCGTCGTGTCTTCCGTGATCACTTCTTCCGGAAGGAAATAAACGTTTTGAAGGAACTCCGGTTTTCTGTCCGATGGCGTCATGTCGTCGATGGTGCAGGTGCCACTGTCGGGCCTCTGGAGGCCGCATAAAATTTTCAAAAGCGTGGTCTTTCCGACTCCGTTCTCGCCGAGAAGTCCGTAAATGTTACCCTTTTGAAACTCCAGATTGATGTCTTTGAAGACTTGCGTGTTTTTGTAGCTAAAGTCTAAGTTGTTGATTTTTATCATATTATAAATCTTTGTTGTATGATTACTTATTAACTGTATTAGCTAACTAATACACTGCAAAAATACACTTTATTTTAATATGTCAAGAAAAAAGTGAAAAAAATTATAAATTTTTTAAAATCCCATTAGGTCTTTGTTCTGCCGAAAAAATATTCTTTTTCAAATCACACTCCCAAAATCGACTTTCCCTATAAAATATTCTGACTGTCTGAAAATTCTTCCTAAAACCCTACCATGTTTTAGGGTTTTACCCATTGACATGTTGAATTTTCTGAATAATTTTGCATCGAAAATCATTATTAACAAAAATCTGAAGTCATGAAGAAAACATTACTCTTTTCATTGCTGATGATGATCGCCTCAACAGCTTTTTCGCAGTACCATAATTATATGGAACTCATAGACAATAAGGGGAACAGGACGCAGACTTATCCTAACGTCACCGAGATTAATCCTGAAATTCAACAGATTATCAATGAGGTTGACACTGTGGCGATATATAACAGCGTCGCATGGATGCAGCAGTATGTGCGCGATGCCTATTCGCCAGAGGCACTTCTCACGCAAAACTGGCTCGTCGAGCAATACGAGGAAATCGGTCTCGACCCGTCGGTGTTTTATTTTTTCGCCGACTATCCCAACAACGACACTTTGGATGCGGGCAATGTGGTGGCGGTCCAGCGCGGCACGAAATATCCTGATGAATACATAATTGTCTCGTCGCATTACGACCATCCCGACGGTCCCGGCGCTGACGACAACGCCTCAGGTACCGCCGGAGTGCTTGAGATTGCTCGTGTTTTAAACCAGTATTCCTTCGACCGCTCGATAATTTACATCAATTTCAATGTGGAAGAGAACGGCCAAATCGGCGCACTTGAATTTTCCAAGGAATGCGCCCGCCAGAACATGAACATCCTCGGAGTCTTCAACCTCGACATGTTAGGATGGTATCCGCCTGAATTTGACACAATCAGGATGTTCACGAGTTGTTATCACGGAAGCAGGAACCTCTACGACTTCTATGTTGATGTCGCAAATCTTTACCTTCCGGAAACTCCGACTGGCTGGAAGACAGAAGGGGAGACCGGCGCCGGCGACCACCACTGTTTCTTTCTGTATGAATATCCGGCGTTGTATATCGGTGATATAGAATACATTCATCAGAATCCTTGCTATCACAAGGCTTGCGACACGATAGGCAACGGCTTCAACAACTTCGCACTCGCGCGGGCTTTCGTGCAGGCGACAATGGCCGCCACCATCGAGCTTGCCAACGGAACGCTGCCGCCGCAAAACCTCGCCGCGACATGCGACGGACAGAAGATAAATGTCAGATGGGATGAAGTGATCGATGCATCTTCATATAAACTGTTCAAAGACAACGAACTTCTCGCCGAACTGACGGAAAATCATTATGAGGATGATGAAGCCGACGATGGAGAAATGCATGAATATCATGCCGTTGCGGTTCTCCCTGACGGCTCCGAGACTCTTGAGTCGAATCACGACAGGATGCACGTGACACAGCCGTTGACGCTTCCGTTCTCCAACGATTTTGAGGAAAACACCGACGGCTTCGTGTTTTGCGATACGATGTGGAAGCAGAATGACGACACGTCATACGGTGATCATGCACTCGCCAACGTTTCTGGAATGCCGATAGATTATTTTACATACGCTGAAACAGATTGGTTTTCAATACCAAACACATCGCCAGCTGCGACATTGGCTTTTGATTATTATTTGAAGGGCAACAATTTTTCAGGTAATTTCGGCAATTTACCATACCACATGTATCATTTTATGGTTGAAATCACCACCGACAGAATCCATTGGCACAAGGTTGACGCGCTGGCCAAAACCTCGCCATTCTGGAAAAAATGTGAAGTCTCTCTGAATGATTTTATCGGCGAACCATACGTGCAAATCAGATTTCTTGTCGAAAATCTGAGTAATTCGATTATTTATGGGAAAAATGGCGAAAAAGAAAATGCCAAGGTGATTGTTGATAATTTCACAATTGATTTTTCTGGTTTGGATGTGATTGATAATGAATATATTACATTCAACAAACTTGAAATATGTCCTAATCCTGCATCATCACAGATAGAGGTATTTGCCGACATTGAAGGCCAATACAACGTTTCGATTTATAATCTAATGGGAACTAAAGTGTTTGAATATCAATATTTTGAAAATGGCAATATTGACATCTCATCGCTTCCGTCCGGGATTTATTTCCTCAAGGTGACAAAAGGGTCTCGGTCGATAGCGAAGAGGATTGTGGTGGAATAAAATTCACGCAGAGATTGATGTTGGATTATTCTGGCAACTCCGGCAATTTCAAAACCATGTCGGCCTCTTTGACATTGTGATTCAGGAACATGGAGTAATAAACCGGCATGTGGACGGCTCCGTTTTTTGTCGTCACCTCTCTTTTGCTGTTGAAAACGATGCCTTTCTTCACGTTGTAATCGGGATTCCCGATGAAAGTGTTGAGCGCACTGTGGATGTAATAGTCTTTCCCCGACTTCACCTCTATCGGCAAGATAGACAATGAGTTGAAGTCGTCAATCAGGAAATCGACCTCTCCGAGCTTCTTGCTGTCGTAGTAAAACATCGGGAAACCGTGGGCGTGCAGCTCCTGCGCCACGACCGACTCATAGACGGTTCCGAGGTTGATGCTTTTCTCTTCGTTGAGTATTGCGTTGACATTCAAGTCGTAAAGCGCCAATGTGAGCAGCCCGACGTCATTGAGGTAAAGCTTGAGCAGGTTTTTCTTCTCCGACTCCCTCAACGGAAAATGCGGGTTGCTGATGGCTCTCACGTCAATCGCCACGCCCGAGGCCGTCAGATAATCAAACTCTTCGCCGTAATTGTTGTGATATTTGCCTTTCTTGTTTTCAATTTCATTAAAGACGACGCGCTTCTTCTTGTTTTCAAGGTTGCTTGGAATAAGGTCGTATATTCTGCGGATCTTCAGCCTGCGTTCCTCGTCGTATTGCGAAGCGTCAATCTTGTAAAGTTCGATGATGTCTCTCTGGGCGTTGCGCACATGCTGGATGTTTTGCGTCGCGACAAAATGATTCACCGGGTCAGGCAAACCGCCGACCAAAAGGTAATATTGGAACATTTTCATAATGTAATTATGAAGCGGCTCGCTCAACGGCTGCTCGTCGTAAAATTGTTCCCTCATCGAGTCAATCGTGTCCTGACTGACATTCAGCGCAAGCAGAAACTCTTCAAAATCAAGAGGATACATTTGCTTTATGGCGATGCTTCCCATTGGAGTTGACGGTGTCTGCTTTAACGCAATGCCGAGCTGCGAGCCGCTGCAAATGTAACGGTAACGGCCTTCCTGATTGAGAAACTTCAACATCGTCATCAGATGCGGATATGCCTGTATCTCATCAAGAAATATAATGGTGTCGTCTTTTTTGCCTAATTCTTTGCCGGCAATGATGCCTAACTGAATGTAGAAATCTTGCGTCGTTTGAACGTTGGAAAAAATCCGGTCGCCTTCCATATCCTCTTTTAAATTGATTTCAACGTAATTCTTAAACAGATTTTTACAAACAAACCTTATGATGTATGATTTGCCAATCTGTCGTGCGCCATTGACCATCAATATTTTACGTGGTTCTTTATTCAGAAAGTCTTCAATTTCGGTCGTAAATTTCCTATACAGCATCGTGATTTTATTTTGCTGCAAAAATAATAATTTTTTTCAAATCACAACTAAAAAATCGACTTTTCCTATAAAATTTGACGTAAATTAATCGACTTTTCCTATAAAATTTGGTGCAAAATATTCGACTTTTCCTATAAAATATGTTGCAAAATAATTGACTTTTCCTATAAAATTTGGCGTAATATAATCGACTTTTCCTATAAAAACTACGCAGATTTCGCTGACTTGACGCGTAGAAATGAAAACTTCTGCATCAAATCAGCGAAATCTGCGTGAGTTATCTAAAAATTACTTTTCGATTCTTATTCTTGCATCGACGGCCACCACGTTCTTCGGGTTGCCGAGCAACGGGTTGAGGTCCATCTCAGCGATCTCAGGTGCTGCCATCACCAAGGCGGCGACGCGTGCGACCTGTTCCGCATAGACGTCGATGTTGACCGGCTGCTGTCCGCGGACTCCCTGGAGGATCTTGTAGCCGCGCAGCTTCGTGAGCATGTCTTTCGCCTCTGGTGCGCTGATAGGCACGAGTGCGCTCTGCACGTCTTTCAACACCTCGATGAAGATGCCGCCGAGACCGAAGAACACCTGATGACCGAACTTCGGGTCGCGGATGGCGCCGATATACACCTCCGTGCCGTCGAGCATCGGGTACATCTCAACAGCGTATGTGTCTTTGATGGCCATCAGACGGTCGAACTCCTTGGCGACGGTGTCGATGTCGCGGACGTTCAATGTCACGCCTCCGACGTCCGACTTGTGGACAGGGCCTACGACCTTCATCACGAGCGGATAGCCGACCTCGTTGGCGAAGTCCAAAGCTTGCTGTTTCTGTTCAACGACGCGGATCTGTTTCTGCGCGATGCCCGCTGCGTCAAGAAGTTCGTAAATCTTATCAGGCCCGATGTAGCCGTTCTCGCAGCTGTCGATGCACTTGCGGATGCGGGCGGTATCGACTTTCGGCATTTCGACGTTCTCGGGCTGCGGCTTCGGCGTGTTGTAAATCTTGCACAATGCGTTGCCGAAAACACATTCCTCCGGGAAGTTGATGCGGTGTTTATTGTTGATGAAATCAGCGATTTCGTCTTTCACGTTGATGATTGACGGAAGGATAGGGAAGATGGGCTTCTTGCAGGTCTTCATCTTCTGGTCGAGGACCTCGTAAACCTCCCAGTTCGGGAACAGGCCTGGCGAGCCGAAGATGACGCACATGCAGTCGATGTTGTCGAAGTCGTTCTCGCATGCGTCGATGATGTGTCCGAGTTGTTCCGCCGTGCCTGTCGCGAGGAAGTCGATCGGGTTGCCGACCGACGAGCCTGCGAAGAGTTTCGACAGGAGCGCTTCAGCCTTCGGGCCTTCGAGGTGCGGCACGTCCATGCCGTTGTTCGACAGCGTGTCGGTGAGCATGACGGCCGGGCCGCCGGCGTGTGTGATGACGGCCATGTTCTTGCCTTTCACCTCAGGGTGCATGAAGATGGCACACACGGTTGTGAGTTCCTGACGGTTATGGCAGCGCACGATGCCAGCCTTGCGGAACAGCGCGTCAACTACGGCGTCGTTAGTGGCCAACGCGCCGGTGTGTGACGATGCCGCGCGGCTGCCAGCCGCCGAACCGCCCGACTTGATGGCCGCGATCTTGCAGCCTTTCAATATGAGTGAGCGAGAGTGCTTCAACAGCTTCTCCGGATTTCCGATTTTCTCCATGTAAAGCATGATGACCCTTGAGCTCTTTTCAGGGTCGAATGTCTCGTCTAAATGTTCGAGCACGTCTTCGATGCCGAGTTGCGCCGAGTTGCCGACGGCCCACACGCTGTTGAACGATAGACCGTTGGAAATGCCGTATTCCTTGATGAACACCGCCGTCGCGCCGGAACCGGTGATGAAGTCAACGCCGTGAGGGTCGAGGTGCGGGATGGGGGCATCGAAGGCTCCGCAGTAGTTCTGGCAGAGGAATCCGGTGCAGTTGGGGCCGATAAGGCTGCCGCCGACGCTGTTGACGGTGGCGGTGATGTGACGCTCGAACTCCTTGCCTTCCTCGTTCTCCTCGCCGAAGCCCGCCGAGATGATGATGAAGCCTTTCGTGCCTTTCTGCAACGCCAACGTATCGACTGTCGCAGGGCAGTATTTCGCCGCTATCGCGATGATGGCGCAGTCAACCTGCGGGAGGTCGTTTACGCTCGCATAACATTTAACGCCTTGAACTTCAGCCTCTTTCGGGTTCACCGTATAGACCTGACCCCTGAATGGGCTTTCAAGTAAATTCTTGAGCACGCGTCCGCCTGGTTTGTGGACATCGCTCGAAGCACCGACCACCACGATGCTTTTAGGATCTAATAATTCTTTTGCTATCATGCTATTATATTTTAAATTACCTTTATTTTAAACTTCAAACTAAAAACTCTACTCTCAACACTCCAACCTCCACTCTGAAATTTAGACTGTCGGCGCGACGAACCTTATCGCCTGCTGAATGTTGTCAACGACGATGCGTTCCGCTTCGAGAATCTCGCCGTCAAGCGAGACGCAGAAGTTCTTTCCGCCTTCGATGATGACTTGTTTCGCTCTGCGATAGACAATAAGGCTCTTGAATTTCGGGTTGTCCAAGTGCGTGCCTTCGGTGTATGACTTTATCAGGAACGGGAACCTCAGTCTTGAAAGAGGTTTCACGAGGCATACTTCGAGGAGGCCGTCATCGTTTTTCGAGCGGGGGGCGCATTTGTAGCTGCCGCCGACGTATTTGCCGTTGGCGACGGTGCAGAGGCAGATCTTGCCGTCGTTGAGTTTCTCGCCGTCGGCATAGACGGTGCATCTCGTGCGCATCCCGGCGAGGAAGCCCCACACCACCGCGAATGGATAGCACATCTTCCCGCCGAAAATCGTGTGGCGGCGGATTTTGTTCATCGCTTTTGCAACCACGGCATCGAGGCCGAAATGTGTCGCGTTGAGTGCGTATCTGTCGTTCGCCTTCATGATGTCAACGCGGTGCTCCTCTCCGTGAAGTACCTTGTCGGCATCTTGAAACGTCTCTAAATCAGCGTAATATTTTATGTAATCGTTGCCGCTGCCGTGGGCAAGCACCGTCATGCTCGCATTCGGATGCCCGACGACACCGGTCGCGACCTTGTTGATAGTCCCGTCGCCGCCGCAGGCGTAAAAACGCGTCTCCTGGTCGGGATGCTCCTCAAGATATTTCTTTATGAGGTTGGTGTTGTCGGTCGCCGATTGCGGCGTAAATATCTCATAATCACTGAAACTGCTGTCGCGTGATATCGTCTCCTTGACCTCATCAAGGCAGGAGTGTTTCCCCGCGACCGTATTTACCATGAAAATATGCTTCATTATATATTCAGAATTTCTCTCGTTTAAATAATTCGCAAAAATAGAAAAAAAAGCCGTCGCCCCTTATTTTTATTTTCTTTCTTGCGAAAATATTCAACAAAGTACATGAAATTCCGAACCTACACACCGATAAATCCCATCGTGACAGGGGCATCGCCGCGTTTTATCATGAGCTGCCATCCGTTCTCCACAGCCTTGCGGTAAATGCGCAACGTCTCGCCCTCGTGACTCTCGGCTTCGTAATAGATCTCCAACTCCTTGATGTTCATCTCTTCGAGTTCCTTGACGGAAAACGAGTCGAGGAGCATGGCGCAGTATTTCACGTTGTTGGTGTGGTGCGATACGTCGATCTCGCACGTGAGCACGACGCGCTCGTAAACGAAATCGTCTTCAGTGAAGATGTTCTTGAAGCGACGTAGCGGTGTCGCCACTGCCTTCTCCTTAATATATTGAATGTCGGGATTTTTTATCGAATTAGCCGGTCTTATTTTTTTCGTCTCCGAATCGATGAGTACCCATTCGGCAAACGCTCTCACAACTGGTTCGTCACTGTTTTGTTTGAATATCTGATACGACCTTCCGCATCGGAAACCGTTGGCTTCCGCCGGCCACGTCTTCAGAATGATGTCGTCGTGGTCTCTGATGATGTCGTTGAGTTCCAACCTCACTTGCCGCACAACCCAGTAAGCCTTGTCGCGCTTCCTCAACGTTGGCGCGTCGATGTCGAGCTCCATTGCGTGCTCATCGGCGATCTCCTCGAAAAGCGTGAGCATCATCACTGGGCTGAGCCTCAGTATCGGGTCGCAGTAGGTTGAGAGCACTTTTATGTTTTTAGAATGAGAGTTGTTCATTCTGATGTCATTGTCCATATCCTGAAAAATTTTTGACCTGCAAAGATATACAATATTTTCAAAGGAGGTGGCTAAAATTTTTTTCAACTTTTTTCCAGCCGTATCAAAAAATGTTCTATTTTCGTCGCCGAAATGAAAAACATACCAACGACATATCAATTACCGGTGACCTCGATGCATAAAATCGCGTTGAGGCGTTCGGAAATTACCTCTCCCCTACGTAATTTATTGATAATCAATCAATTGCATATTTTTACATAACAGATACACAGCCACCACGGTCTATGGATACGCCAAAGACCGTTGTGGCTTTTTCTGTCTTTAAGGTCACAAACCACCGGCAAATCTTTAAATCTTTGAATATTAAATCTTTAAATTTAGTCAACTGAAACAAAACATAACATTAAAATTTATAAAAACGTAAAAAACAACAAAATGAAAAACATTATCGCTCTGGGGAGGCATGTGGGAATTGCTCAACCTTCTCTACACCATTTGCATAAATTTTTCGCTACTCGTGGTAGAAACATTCATTCCCGGACTGAAAAACTTGTTCAAGGATTGTATCTGAAATGATAGAAATTATATAGAACCAACAATAATAATTTGTTTTTTAAACTATTCAAATAATTAGAACCGAGGTGCCAGATGGGATATAACTTGGCAGAAAATATCATGAAAAAACTTTTTGGTCTTTTTATTGTTGCATGTTTTGCTTTGATGTTATCAAGCTGTGTTGCTACAGGTACAAATTTTGGTACTTCTAGCTATGCACAAAGTGTAGCAGCACCTTTTGATCAGAACAATTTTGTGGTTGTCAAAAGAGTCGAGGGAGAACAAACTTGCAATAAATTTTTAGGTATTGGCGGATTGAGTGACTCCTATCTGAAAGAAAGTGCGATTTCCAACATGTATAAAAATGCAAATCTTACAAGTAGCCAAATGATTGTTGATATTCATGTTGTCAAATCCAGAGCGTTTATTTTGGGTTTTCTTTACACGACATCTATTCAAAAAGCGACAGGTACTGTGATTGAATTCACAGGGCCAAAGGAGGACATTCACACCCAAAATGTGAAAATCACCGAATGAAAGAATTAATCAATAACAAATAATAATTAGTAACTAACAAATTACGAAACAGGTTCTATATGTATTGAAGGCGCAATGCTTGCATTGCGCCTTCGTTCAGTTCAGCAAGATGCAAAAAAAAGCGGTGAGTCTGACGGACACTGGATTGTCTTAGCTTGAAAATAGTTGACTTACAAAAGGGTCAAAAATGTACAAGTACAAGTTACACACAAGGAAATAGTAGTTGCACTTCGATGAGGTGACAAGGCTCCACTATGAGAAGAAATACTGAAAGGACAGGATTTTCGCAATCATTCCGGTCGTACATTCGACAGTGAACCGATGGATTCGTATCTAAGCAGCCGGAACAGAGAGTCATGCATGAGACAAAAATCAAAGCGGAATGGGACTGCCCTTTGTACACCCGCGACAATACGTCAAGCCTGTGTACATGGAAAGAGCTTGAAGGCGGCTGGTCGAGTTCGCTCCTCTCGTCTGATTCCGGCAGCGCGTACTACACGAGCTTCAATTCGGGCAGTGTCTATCCGCAGAACTACAACGGTCGGTGCTACGGGTTTACAGTGCGCCCAGTGCAGTAGTTCTTAGAATTTAACTTTGCCTTGTCCGTAAGATAGGCGGGGCGGCGTCTCAATTATTTTGCAGTCTGGAATTTTTTTGTGGTGGTCTATGTCATCACGGAATTGTTCGACTCCGCTTTGCTACGCTCGCAATAGGATGAACTGTCGGCTTTCTTGGCTTCAATCCCGTACAACGCCAACTACCAGGAACGCGCGTGGAGCTACGAAAGCCACTACCATTACACGATGTATCTGATATTCACGCTTTTGTCGTGCTATACGGTCTTGACGGAGAAAGAGAACTCGCGCGGAAGAGCCGACATGGTTGTTGAAACGGACGACTACGTATATATCTTTGAGTTCAAGCTCGACGGCACGGCGGCAGAGGCGCTCAAGCAGATTGACGACAAAGGTTACGCCGAGCCGTACGCCGCCGACAGCAGGAAGCTGTTCAAGGTCGGAGTCGTGTTCTCGTCAGAAAAGCGGAACATCACGGAGTGGAGCGTGGTTTTTTAGTTAAAAGAGTAGAGAGTAGAGTTAAGAGAGGCTGGCGCACAACAGCGCTTCGCTGTTCTTTAGTCTTTAGTCTTTAGTCTTTAGTTTTGAGAGTGGAGTGTTGAGAGTTGAGAGTGGAGTTTTTTTAAAGTTTTGAGTTTTGAGTTTTGAGTTTTGAGAGTGGAGAGTTGTAAAGTTTTTGGAAGCAATTTCTTTCCTTTTCGC